>Ga0180221_1000111_pt1 | contig 129046 bp, 128 predicted proteins | sample eDN5th37CKraftMG_FD_151339 | JGI IMG/M metagenome (GOLD analysis project Ga0180221, IMG submission 151339) | Enriched Miracle-Growth compost microbial communities from Emeryville, California, USA - eDNA 5th pass 37_C Kraft MG (version 2) (version 2) ... | reverse complement strand
ACCCCGGAGATGCTCGAGCGGGCCCGGGAGCGGGTGCCGGAGGCGAGGTTCGCCGAGGGCGACCTGCGCGCCCTGCCGGCCCCGGACGCCGCGTTCGATCTCGTCGTGTGCGGGCTCGCGCTCGCCCACGTGCCCGACCTGCGCCCGGCGGTCGCCGAGCTCGCGCGCGTGCTGCGCCCCGGCGGACGGCTCGTCGTCTCCGTCCTGCACCCGTTCCAGGCCCACCTCGGCTGGCACGCGCCGTTTCGCGGATCGGACGGCGCGCGCGGGTTCGTGCGCGAGCATCCCCACACGCATTCCGAGTACCTCGCGGCGTTCGACGCCGCCGGCCTGGCGCTGCGCGGCTGCGACGAGCCGGTCATGACCGCCGCGCAGGCGCCGTCGAAGCGGCGCGCGTACGCGGCCGTCCCCGACGCGACGGTCCAGGCCTACGCGGGGCTGCCGGCCGTGCTCGTCTGGGACGTCGAGCGGCGCTGAAGGCCGTCGAACACGGTCCGCAGGAGCGGCTCGAGGTACTCGGGATCGCCGCGGACGCCGGCGACGCCGACGATCAGGTCGAGCACCTGGTCCAGGGTGAGGTCGTCGCGGACGTCTCCGGCCTCCTGGGCGGCGGCCAGGAGCGGCGCCCCGGCGGCGACGACGCGGGCGCGGCTGCCCTCGAACACCGGGTTGTCGCGATCGGTGTGCTCCAGCAGCGCGCCCGCGATCGCGTGCTTGGCGGTGAACCACGCGACGAAGCGGCGCAGCCACGCCTCCAGGCGCGCGCCGGGCGTGTCGCCGGGCACCTCGCCGGCAGCGGCGCAGAGCGCGTCGACCTCGTCGAGGTAGAGCGCCTCGAGCAGCTCGTGGCGCCCGGGGAAGTTGCGGTACAGCGTCGCCATCCCCACGCCCGCGCGGCGCGCGACCTCGGCCATCGACACCTCGGCGTCCGGATCGGCGAAGGCCGCCCGGGCGGCGGCCAGGATCCGCTCGCGGTTGCGCTGCGCGTCGGCGCGGCGCACGCGGGGTCGGGAGACGGGCTCGGGCACGGAGGTTGATAAGTGGACAGGCTATCCGGTACTGTGAAGCGGAGACGTTGTCCGCTTCCCGTTCCGAACCCTAGCCGAAGGAGCCCCACCGTGGAGCAGCGACCCCTCGGACGCACCGGCATGTCGGTCAGCCAGCTCTGCCTCGGCGCGATGATGCTCGGCGAGGCCGGCACCCCCGACCACGACGAGGCGATCCGCATCGTCCACCGCGCCCTCGACGCGGGCGTCACGTTCATCGACACCGCCGACGTCTACTCCGCCGGCGAGTCGGAGGAGATCGTCGGCAAGGCGCTCGCCGGCGGGCGCCGCGACGACGTCGTGCTCGCCACCAAGGGCGGCCTGCCGTTCGGCCCCGGGCCGAACGAGCGCGGCGGCTCGCGGCGCTGGCTCACCAAGGCCGTCGACGCCTCGCTGCGCCGCCTGCGCACCGACTGGATCGACCTCTACCAGGTCCATCGCCTCGACCCCCACGCCGACGTCGACGAGACCCTCGGCGTGCTCTCCGACCTCGTCCGCGCGGGCAAGATCCGCGCGATCGGCCACTCCGGGGTCCCGGCGTCGCAGATCGTCGAGGCGCAATGGGTCGCCGAGACCCGGGGCCGCGAGCGCTTCCGGACCGAGCAGCCGGCGTACTCGCTCCTCGTCCGCGCGGCCGAGTTCGACGTCCTGCCCACGTGCCGGCGCCACGGCCTCGGCGTGCTCGTCTACAGCCCCCTGGCGGGCGGGTGGCTGTCGGGCCGCTACCGCAAGGACCGCCAGGTCACCGGCCCGGGCTCGGCCGCGCGCGCCGAGCGGTTCCCCGGCGTCTACGACGCCACGCTCCCCGAGAACGCCGCCAAGCTCGAGGCGGCCGACGCGCTCGCCCGGCTCGCCGACGAGGCCGGCCTCACGCTCGTGCAGCTCGCGATCGCGTTCGTCGTCCGCCACCCGGCGGTGACCTCGGCGATCGTCGGCCCGCGCACGATGGAGCACCTCGAGGGCTACCTGGCCGCCGACGGCGTCCACCTCACCGACGACGTCCTCGACCGCATCGACGAGATCGTGCCGCCGGCCCACACCGTCAACGTCGCCGACAACATGTGGGAGTGGTCGACGACCGCCCTCGAGCCGGCCGCGCGGCGGAGGTGAGGCCAATGACCCGCCCGCGCTTCGGCATCCTCACCGCGCCCCAGCAGGTCGACTACCGCGCCGTCCAGGCGGTGTGGCGCGAGGCCGACGCGCTCGAGGCGATCGAGCACGCGTGGCTGTTCGACCACCTGCTGCCGATCGCCGGCGACCAGCGCGGCCCGATCTTCGAGGGCTGGACGCTGCTGGCGGCGCTGGCCGCGCAGACCGAGCGCCTGCGCGTCGGCGTCCTCGTCACCAGCAACCGCTTCCGCCCGCCGGCGCTGCTGGCGAAGATCGCGACGACCGTCGACGTCGTCTCCGGCGGCCGGCTGGACTTCGGGATCGGCGCCGGCTCGCGCCCGGGCGCGCCGATCGCCCGCCACGAGTACGAGGCCCACGGCCTGCCGTTCCACGACTTCGCCCACTCCGTGCAGAGCCTCGACGAGGCGTGCACGGTCATCCGGCGGCTGTGGACGGAGGACGAGCCGTTCGACTTCGCGGGCGAGCACGTGCGCCTGCGCGGGGCGTTCGGCAATCCCAAGCCGGTGCAGCGCCCGCATCCGCCGATCGTGATCGGCGGGCGCACGACCGCGACGCTGCGGGTCGTCGCCCGCCACGCCGACGTGTGGAACTCCCCGGGCGGCGACCTCGCCGACGTCGCGGCGCGCAACCGCCGCCTGGACGAGCTGTGCGCCGAGATCGGCCGCGACCCGGCGACGATCGAGCGCTCGATCTACGTGCCCGTCGACTACGACCGCCCCGACGCGGTGCGCGCGACGATCGACCGGGCGCTCGGCCTCGGCTTCACCCACGTCGTGCTCGGGCTGCCCTCGCCCTACCCCGACGGGGTGGCCGGCTGGGTGGCCGGCGAGCTGCTCGCCGGCCGGGCGTAGGGCGCCTCCTCGTCGAGGAAGGCGAGCACCGCGCGGGTGAAGGCGCGGCCGAACGCGGCGGTCGCGTGGCCATGGCCCCGCCGCAGCCACAGGCGGCTGCCGGGGATCAGCCGCGCGGTCTCCTCGAGCACGTCGGGCGGGTAGACGTCGTCGCGGTCGCCGGCGACGATGAGCGTGGGCGCGCGGATGGGCGCGGCGCACGCGGCGAGGTCGAAGCCGTCCTCGGCCTCGATCGTCGCCGCGAGGTCGTCGAACCCGCCGCCCGCCGCCCGCGCCAGGACGGGGGCGGCCAGCCAGCCCGCCAGCGCCACCGGCACCTGGACGGCGGCGGGCACGACCGAGGCGGAGAGGACGGCCAGCGCCCGGCGGTCGTCCCCGCCGCGCACGCGCGCGGCGACCCGGCGCTGCTGCTCGCGACCGTCGGGCGCCAGCCGGCGGCCGGTGCTGACGAGCACCAGGCGGCGCACGAGCCGCGGGTGGTCGGCGGCGAGCTGCTGGGCGATGCTGCCGCCGGTCGACAGCCCGAGCACGTCGACCGGCTCGGGGAAGGCGGCGGCGATCGCCTCCGCGTGCTCGGCCGCGAGCTGCGCCATCGTCAGCCCGCGCGGCAGGCCGCGGCGGCGGTTGAGGAACAGCACGCGCCGGTCGCGCGCGAACGGCCCGATCGACACGGCGGCGACCGCGCCCAGCCCGTCGACGCCCGCCTGCGGCAGCAGCCCCGACAGGTACAGCAGCGGCGCCCCGCCCCCGCTGCCGGCGGCGAGGTACGGGAGCCGTCCGATCTCGCCGCGCTCCAGCGTCACGGCGCCAGCATGCCAGGCGAACGCGGCGGGTAGGGTGCCGCCATGCCCGCTCCCCCCGGCGGCGTCGCGCTGACGGAGAACCTCTGGCGGTGGACCGCGCCGCACCCCGACTGGCGCCCGGCCGAGCCCGGCAGCAGCGGCGACTGGGACCGCGACGTCGGGTGCGTCGCCCACGCCACGCCGGACGCGTTCGTGTTCGTCGACCCGCTCGTGACCGACGACGCCTTCTGGGCGTGGGCCGACGCCGCGATCGCCGGCCGGCCGGTGCACGTCCACACGACGATCAGCTACCACCGCCGCTCCCGCGACGCCGTCGTCGAGCGCTACGGCGCGACGCGGTCGGGCGCGCGCGGCGACGAGCCGCCGGCCGGCGTGCGCCGCGTGCCGGTGCGCCGCTTCGCCGAGACGATGCTGTGGCTCGAGGGCCCGCGGGCGCTCGTGTGCGGCGACGCGATCCTCGGCGACGCCGGCGGCGGGCTGCGCCTGTGCCCGGCGTCGTGGCTGGAGCGCGACCGCACGCTCGCCGAGCTGCGCGAGACCCTGCGCGCCGCGACCGCCGAGCTCGACCCGGCGATCGTCCTGCCAGCGCACGGCGAGCCGGTGCTCGACGACGCCGCCGGCGCGCTGCGGCGCGCGCTGGCCTGAGCGTCAGACGACGCCGCGCGCCTCGGGGTCCTGGCCGAGGACGGCGCGGCCGCCGTCGACCGGGATCACCGCGCCGTTGACGAACGCGGCGTCGGGCGAGAGCAGATGTGCGACGACGGCGGCGACCTCGTCGGGCGTGCCGATCCGCCCGAGCGGGTGCAGCGCGCGCAGCTCCTCGTCGACCTGCGGGCGGGCGGCCCGCAGCGCCTCGCTTCGGTCGGTGGCGATCGAGCCGAGCGCGACCGCGTTCGCCCGGATCCCCTGCGGGCCGTAGTCGACGGCGACCGCGCGCGTGAGCCCCTCGATCGCGGCCTTGGCGGTCGCGTACGGCAGCGCGCCCGGCACCGGCCGCGCCGCCTGGTGGGACGAGACGTTGACGATCGCGCCCGACCGCCCCGCCTCCAGGAACCGGCGCACCGCGACGGCGCAGCCGGTGACGGCGAGGCCGAGGTTGCGCACGACCAGCTCGAGCACGCGCACCGGGCCCGCCTCGTGCAGCGCCGCGTCGCGGAACACGGCGGCGTTGTTGACCCAGCCGGCCAGCGGCGCGGACCGCTCGGCCGCGGCGGCGCGCGGACCGTCGCGCACCGGAAACCAGTGCGTCGGGGGGTGGTCGACCTCAGCGCCGCATAGCGACGATAAGGTCGACCACCCCCAGGCGGACGAACGCCCCAGCGCGTCGTGGCCCCCGACCTCCCGGGCCCCGACCCCGCCGCCGGGCTGGACACCTACGCCGACGTCGCCGTCGCCGCGCTCGGCGGGCGCGCGGGGCCGGGCGTCGTCGGCCAGTCGATGGGCGCGTTCACCGCCCCGCTCGTCGCGGCGCGCGTGCCGATCGAGCTGCTCGTGCTCGTGTGTCCGATGATCCCGGCGCCGGGCGAGTCCGCCGGCGCCTGGTGGGCGGCGACCGGTCACGAGGCCGCCTACCGCGAGAGCGAGGCGCGCGCGGGCCGCGACCCCGATGCGCCGTTCGACCTGGCGACGCTGTTCCTGCACGACGTCGCGCCGGACGTCGCCGAGCGGGTGCTGGCCGGCGATCGCGAGGAGACCGGGCGCTCGTGGGACGAGCCGTGGCCGCTCGAGGCCTGGCCCGCCGTCCCGACCCGCGTGCTCGTCGGCGCCCGCGACCGGCTGTTCCCCGAGGCGTTCGCCCGCCGCGTCGCCCGCGAGCGCCTCGGCGTCGAGGCGGACGTCATCGACACCGGCCACCTCCCGGCGCTCGCGCGGCCGGACGAGCTCGCCGAGCGCCTCGTCGCCTACGCGCCGGCGACCGCGTAGGCTGGCGGCGATGGCCACCTGGGAGGACGTCGAGCGGCTCGCGCTCGCGATGCCGGAGGCGGACGTGCGGCTGTCGTGGGGCAACCGCCACTGGATCGTGCGCAAGAAGGGCTTCGTGTGGGAGCGGCCGCTGCGGCGCAGCGACCGCGAGGCGCTGGGCGACGCGGCGCCCGACGGGCCGATCCTCGGCGCCCGGGTCGAGCACCTGGTCGCCAAGGAGGCGCTGCTGGCCGACGACCCGGAGATCTTCTTCACGACCCCGCACTTCGACGGCCACGCGTCGGTGCTGGTGCGCCTGGACCGCATCGACGTCGAGGCGCTCGAGGAGGTCGTGGTGGAGGCCTGGCTGGCGAGCGCGCCGCCGCGCCTGGTGCGCGACTACCTGGCGTCGCGCGAGGCCGGCTAGGACTCGCCGGCGGGCACGTCGGCCCCGTCGGCGAGGCGCTCGCCGTCCGGGCGCTGCGCCGAGGCGCGGCGCGCCTCCTTGCGGGCCTGCTTCTCGAGCCGCTTCTCGCGCAGCTTCTGCTCGCGGTTCAGCTTCGCCATCGTGGTGCGCTTCTTGGCGCTGGAGGCCATGCGTTCGTCCTTCGGTCGTGAGGTCGAAAACGACGGAGGGCCCGCGACTGCGGGCCCTCCGATGCGGATTCGCGGATCCGTCGCCTAGAGCGACTGGACGTTCGCCGCGGCCGGGCCCTTGGGGCCCTGCTCGGCGTCGTAGGACACCTTCGCGCCCTCGGCCAGCGAGCGGAAGCCGCTGCCCTGGATCGCGGTGTGGTGGACGAAGAGGTCCGAGCCGGGCTCGTCGGGGGTGATGAACCCGAAGCCCTTGTCGTCGTTGAACCACTTCACGGTTCCGGTGGCCATGTGGCTGCTCCCTCCGGGAGTTCTGTGCACTGCGAGACGCGGAGGGTGCTGCGAGGCAACGACTGCGGTAACGCGGGGCACTGCTTGCTGAGGCCGAGCCGAATGCTCGACGCGGCCAGTCTAGCCGGTTCGGCTAGTCGGGGACGGGGACGGCCAGCACGGGCCGCTCGGACAGGTGCAGCAGCTTGTGCGGCGTGGAGCCCAGGATCGCGCCCTTGATCGGGTGCTCGCCGTAGCTGCCGACGACGATCATGCGCGCGTCGCGCTCCTCGGCGAGCCGCAGCAGCGCCTCCACCGGATGGGCGTCGACGAGCGCGAGCTCGGCCTCGACGCCCGCGGCGTGCGCGCGGGCGATGGCGTGCGCGGTGGCCCGCTCCCCCAGCTCGCGCACCGCCTCCCGCGCGGCGCCCGCCTCCTCGCCCAGCCGCCCGGGCGGCTCGTATCCGAACGCGATCACGATGCGGTCGCCGAGCTCCCGGGCGAGGTCGATCGCGGCGGCCAGCGCGGCGCGCGAGCCCGCCGAGTCGTCGTAGCCGACCACGAGCGTGCGGCTCATGCCACCCCCGCCGTCTCGCCGGGCCGCACCTCGCCGCGCAGGACCCCGGGCTCGACGCACTCCATCGGCGCGCGCGAGAAGAACTCGCGGTGGCCGGCCCCGTACCAGGCGAGCATGAGGATCGCGCCGACGGCCAGGAAGCCGATGCCGATCGCGGTCGGCAGCCCGACGCCGAACAGCGCGGTGCCGCCGTAGGACTGCTCCGGGTCGGCGTACGTGATGATCGCCTTCACCCACAGCGCGCCGAGCGCGAGCGAGCCGATGAGCGGCGCGATCCCGATGAACAGGAGGTTGCGCACCGAGTCGAGCAGATGGCGGCGGTAGTAGACGATGCAGGCGACGCCGCTGAGCACGTAGTAGAAGGCGATCATCAGCGCGAGCGCGGTGAGCGTGTCGCCGAGGAAGTTCTCGGACACCGCGCTGACGCCGACGTACCAGGCGGTCGCGACGATCCCGATGACGATCGTCGACACGTGCGGCGTGTAGAACCGCGGGTGGACGCGCCCGAACGCGGCCGGCATCGCGTCGGCCCGCGCCATCGACAGCGTCGTGCGCGAGGCGGGCAGGATCGTCGTCTGCGTGGACGCGAGCGCGGACGTGAGGATCGCGAGCACGACGAGCTTGTCCAGCGGCGTGCCGAGCACCGACGTCGCCAGCTCGGCGAAGATGCCCTCGTCGTCGGCGAAGCGCTCCAGCAGCCGGGGCCCGGCGTAGGCGACGACGGCGTAGGCCACCACGATGTAGGTGACGAGCAGGATCACGGTGCTGAGGACCCCGGCGATCCCCGACGCGCCGACCTTGCCCTCGGTCTCCTCGGTGAGGTTCACCGCGGACTCCCAGCCCCAGTAGATGAAGACGCCGGTGAGCATCCCCAGGGCGAGCACCGAGAAGCTGTCGACCGCGAGCGGCGACACCCACGACAGCTCGGGGTCGACCGACCCGGGCAGCGCGTCGCCGCCGGCCACCTTCACGAGCGCGACGACGGCGAACAGCAGCAGGCCCACGACCTGGCCGAAGATGAGGATGCGCTGGAGCATGGCCGACAGCTCGGTGCCGATCACGCACACGAGCGTCATCAGCGCGATGATCGCGACCGCGAACGCGATGACCGCCCACTTCGAGTCGGCGGCGGAGTCCCAGCCGACGAGCAGGAACGTGTAGCGGGCGGCGATGTCGGCCAGCGAGCCGACCACGAGCACGCCGGTCATCGTGATCGCCCAGCCGCCCATCCACCCGGCCCACGGCCCCATCGTGCGGGTGACCCACGAGAACGTGGTGCCGCAGTCGGGGTCGGCGCGGTCCATGTAGTAGAAGGCCGCGGCGATGAAGAACATCGGCACGAACGACGCGAGCAGGATCGCCGGCGCGTGGACGCCCGCGTCGAGCACGATGAGGCCGATGACCGCGGCCAGCGAGTAGGCCGGCGCCGTGGAGGCCAGGCCGATGACCAGCGCGTCGACGAACCCGATGGCGTCGGATCGCAGGCCCTTCGCGCCGGTCGCGGGGGTGGCGGCCATGGGGTGCGCGCGAGCCTACCCGGCGCGGACGGGGCGAACCAGGCGGAACCGGCCCCGGACGCAAAGGGACGCGAGCCGAGCCGCGTCTGGGGACCTTCCGCCTGTCGCTGCGCCCTTGCGGACGGCGCCTGGCTCAGGTGGCGCGGCCTTCCACCCCGGTGGCCTCGCTCTTTCGCGGCTCGAACCCGCGTCTGCGGGCGAACGTACGCGCCCGAACGACCCGCGTCAAGTGCGAATCCGCATTTCGCGGGTTTTTCGTGCCGGCGCCTACTCGGAGACGACCGTCGGCGCGTCGAGCCGGATCGTCGTGCGGCCGCCGTCGGCGCCGCGGACGCGGATCTCCTGCGGGATCACGCCGGCGGGCGCGTCGACCTCGATCGCGGTCGGGCGCTCCACGACGTGCGTGAGCGAGGCCTCGCGGTGCGGGTCGGGCAGCACGACGGTCACCTCGAAGGCGTCGCGGCGCGGGTCGTAGCTCATCGAGCGCAGCAGGAGGCCCCGCTCCTGCACGCGCGGCCTCAGCCCCTCGGTCTCCACCTCCACGAGCGTCGAGGCGTGCGGCCGCTCCGCGACGACCTCGTCCAGGAACCGGCTCCAGGCGGTCCTGGCCAGGGCGCGGTTCGTGTGAGACATGGTCGACTCCTTTCCGGGGCCCCCATCATCGGAGCCGCCCGGCCGCCGCACCATGGCGGAACGCCGCAGGCGGGGTGCGGGCGAAGTACGGAGCGGCTAGCGGTACGCCTCGGCGCGCGCCCGCTCCATGTCGCGCTTGGTCTCGCGCTCGCGGATCGACTGGCGCTTGTCGAAGCGGTCCTTGCCGCGCCCGAGCGCGATCTCGACCTTCGCGCGGGGGCCGCGGAAGTAGATGCGGGTGGGCACGAGCGTCAGGCCGCGCTCCTGGATGCGCCCGGCGATGCGGTCCAGCTCGCGGCGGTGCAGCAGCAGCTTGCGCGGGCGCTCGGCCTCGTGGTTCTCGCGCGACGCGGGCCCGTAGGGCGGGATGTGGACGTTGTGGAGCCACAGCTCGCCGTCGCGCAGGGCGGCGTAGCCGTCCTTCAGCTGCGCGCCGACCGTGCGCAGCGCCTTCACCTCGGTGCCCGTCAGCGCGATGCCCGCCTCGTACTTGTCGATGAGCTCGTAGCGGTACGACGCCTGCCGGTTGGTGGCGACGTCGCCCGGCGCGCTCTTTCGCTTGCCGCCCTTGGCCATGACGCGACAGACGCTAGCCGAGCGCCGCCGCGCCCTCGTCGGCGCCCACCAGGTCCACGCGCCCGCGCGGCACGTCGACCCGCTCCACGCGCACCCGCACCGGGTCGCCGATGCGCAGCGTCGCGCCCGACCGCGTGCCCTCGAGGATCGTCCCCTGCTCGTTGACCTCCCACCAGTCGCCGCGCATGCGCCGCACCGGCAGCAGGCCCTCGTAGCCGTCGCCGAACGCCACGAACGCGCCCGCGCCGATCACGCCGGTGACCTCGCCCTCGAAGACGCGCTCGTAGCCCTCTCCCGACGAGAACAGCTCGCGCTCGAGCAGCAGGCAGCGGGCGATGTCGTCGGCGGTGCGCTCGATGTCCATCGCGTCGCGCTCGCGGGCCGACGACCACTCGGCCACCGACACGAGCCGCTGCGCGTCGGGCGCCGTCTCCCCGCCGCCGATCGCGCTCAGCAGCGATCGGTGGCACACGAGGTCGGGGTAGCGGCGGATCGGCGAGGTGAAGTGGCAGTAGGCGGCCGAGCCGAGCCCGGCGTGCCCGAGGTTGCGCGGCAGGTAGTAGGCCTGCTTGAGCGAGCGCAGCACGAGCGACGTCAGCCCGACCCGCCCGTGCCCGGTGCGGCGCACGTGCTGGTCGACCAGCCGCGAGCACTCGCTGACGATCTCGGCCGCCTGCGACGGCGACATCGGCTCGGGCACCGGCGGCGTCGGGACGTCGAGCGACGCGAGCTGCTCGACCAGGCGCTCCACCCGGGACGGCTCCGGCCGCTCGTGGACGCGGTACAGCGTCGGCACGCCGCGCGCCTGCAGGAACTGGGCGACCTGCTCGTTGGCGGCGATCATGAGGTGCTCGATCAGCCGGTGCGACTCGGTCTGCACCGCCGCCTGCCAGCTCGCCACGTTGCCGCGCCGGTCGAACGAGAACTCCGGCTCGATCGACACGACCTCGAGCGCGCCCCGCGCCTCGCGCGCCCGCTGCAGCGCCGCCGCCACCTCGCGCGCGGCGCGCAGCGGCGCCGCCCACGGGTCCTCCCACGGCTCGTCGCCGGCGAAGACGCGGTCGACCCGGTCGTAGTCGAGCCGCGCGTCGGAGCGGATCAGCGAGCGGTAGAACGCGACGCGCGTCACGCGCGACCCGTCGAAGTCCATCTCGACCGTGACCGCGTTGCGGTCCTGGCCCGGCCGCAGCGAGCACGCGTCGTTGGACAGCGCCTCGGGCAGCATCGGCTCCACCGCGCCCGGCACGTAGACCGACGTGCCGCGGCGGGCGGCCTCGCGGTCGATCAGGTCGCCCGGGCGCACGTAGGCGCTCACGTCGGCGATGTGCACCCACACGCGCGACCCCTCGGCCGAGATCGCGTCGTCGAAGTCCTTGGCCGTGACCGGGTCGATCGTGAACGTGGTCAGGTCGCGCAGGTCGCGCCGCGGGGCGTCGACGGACCCGCCGGCGTCGCGCGCCTTCTTGGCCGCTCGGTCGACGGCGGGGTCGAAGCGCCGGGCCAGGCCGCGGTCGAGCATCAGCCCCTCGATCAGCGCCCGCGCGTTGTCGGGCCGGCCGAGCACCCCCACGACCTTCGCCTGCTGCTTGGGCGTGCGCCCGGGCCGCACGAGCACGAGGTCGCCCAGGCGCGCGTCGCGGTGGCGCTCGACCGGGATGGCGCGGCCGCGCCCGCCCGCGCCGCCCGCGGGCCCGAAGAACGGCGACACGGTCACGAACCGGCCGCGCTTCTCGAGGACGCCGACGATGCCGGCGGGACCCGGGCTCACTTCAGCTGCTCGGCGACGACCGTGAGCGCGTCCGTGACGACCTCGTCGCGCGGCGTGTCGGGGTCGTCCTTCACGCGGACGTCCGGCTTCACGCCGCCGCCGCGGTCGACGCCGGCGCCGCCGAGGTTGCGCCCGCTCGGCAGGAAGTACTGCCCGACGGTCAGGTCCAGCGCGCCGCCGTTGGACAGCCGCTGCACCTCCTGGAAGACGCCCTTGCCGTACGTGGGCGCGCCGACGACCTCGCCGCGGCCGCGGTCCTGGATCGCGCCGGCGACGATCTCCGACGCCGACGCCGTGCCCCCGTCGACGAGCACGACGACCGGGATGTCCTCGTCGATCGCGCCGCCGGCCGCGGTCAGCGTCTTGGACGGCTGGTTGCGCCCCTTGATCGTCACGATCTCGCCGTCGGGGATGAAGATCGACGCCACCAGGCGCGCCTCGTCGAGCAGCCCGCCGCCGTTGTGGCGCAGGTCGAGCAGGATCGCCTTCGCGCCCTGCTTCAGGCGCTTGTCGATCTCCTTGCGCAGCTGCCCGTGCGCGCCGCGGCTGAACGTGGCCAGCGCGACCTGCGCGACCTTCGTGCCGTCCGCCGTGCGCCGCATGCGCGACGCGACCACGGGCACCGAGACGACGGCGCGCTCCACCTCGCGCTCGATGCGCTCCCCGTCGCGGACGATGACGAGGCGCACGGTCGTGCCCTCGCGCCCGCGGATGTAGCTGCTGGAGCGCTCGCTGGGCAGGCCCGCGAGGCGCTTGCCGCCCGCCGCGACGATCAGGTCGCCCGCCTTGAGCCCGGCGCGCTGGGCCGGCGAGCCGTCGTACACGCGCATGACCTCCAGGCCGCGCTCGTGCTCGGACACCTCGATCCCGACGCCGGTGAACTGCGCGTTCGTGTCGCGCAGGTACTTCTCGAACTGCTTGGGCGTGAAGTAGTGCGAGTAGCGGTCGCCGAGCGAGTCGACCATGCCGGCGATCGCCTTGTCGGTCAGCTCGCGCTTGGGGACCTCGCGATAGTAGTCGGCGTTGACGTCGTCGAGCGCCTCGGCGAACAGCTGCGCCTCGTCGTCGTCGACGAGGACGTCGCGGATCGGGTCGGGCAGCCGGTCCGGATGCCCGCCCAGCCAGATGCCGCCCGCGAGCACGGCGAGCGGCACCAGGACGGCGATCAGGTAGGCGGCGAGACGGCGGCGCACCCTCTGCAGGGTACGTGCGCGGCGTAACTAGACCCTCAAGAATCGGCGCAGCGACAGGCCGGAGCCGAGCGCGGAGACGAGCACCGCGGCGAGCATCAGCAGCAGCGCCAGCACCGGCAGGCTCATCGTCTCCGGCGCCGAGATCAGCGCGAAGTCGGCCGCGAGCGGGTCGACGAACGCGATCTTGCCCACCGCGAGCAGCAGGATCGCCAGGATCCCGCCGATCGAGCCGAGGATCACGCCCTCGAGCACGAACGGCCAGCGGATGAACGAGTCGGTCGCGCCGACGAGCTTCATCACCTCGACCTCGCGCCGGCGCGAGAACAGCGACAGGCGGATCGTGTTGGAGACCAGCAGCGCCGAGGCGATGATCAGCAGGCCGCACAGGAGCGCCATCGCGAGCTTCACGACGTTCGTCGCCGTGAGGATCTTGTCCGTCTCCTCCTTGCGGTTCTTGACCTCGTCGATCGCCGGGTCGACCACGGTGCGCGAGCCCGACGGCGTCGTCGGCGCCAGCTCGTTGCGGATCGCGGCGATGTTGTCCGGGTCGTCCGGGGTGATGCGGAAGGAGTCCGGCAGCGGGTTGGAGCCGAGCAGCTCGTAGGCCTCCGGGTTGCGCTTGGACTCGCGCTTGTAGGCCTCCTCCTTGGAGACGAACCGCACGGTCTCGACGTGCGCGGTCTCGTTCTCGAGGCGGTCGCGCACGCGCTGGATCTGCGCGTCGGTGACGTCGGGCTTGAGGTAGACCTCGAGCGCGACCTTCTCGCGCACCTCGTTGGCGGCGCCGGTCGTGGCCTGCACGACGGGGATGAACACGCCGAGCACGAGCAGCGTCACGAGCACCGACGCCATCGCGGCGAACGACGGGATCGGGTTGCGCCGCATCGAGCGCAGCGACTCCTTCAGGAAGAAGCCCAGCTTCATGTCTCGAGGTGCTCCTGCAGGATCGCGCCGAGCTCGGCGGTGTTCGGCTCGCCGCCGGAGTAGCGGGCGGCGGCCTGGTCGCGCACGACGCGGCCGCGCTGCAGCTCGATCACGCGGCGGCGCATCTTGTCGACCATCGCCACGTCGTGGGTGGCGACGATCACCGTGGAGCCGGTGCGGTTGATGCGGTACAGCAGCTGCATGATCCCGATCGACGTCTCGGGATCGAGATTGCCGGTCGGCTCGTCGGCCAGCAGCAGCGGCGGGTGGTTCACGAACGCGCGCGCGATCGCCACGCGCTGCTGCTCGCCGCCGGAGAGCTGATCGGGGTAGTTGTGCAGCTTCGTCGACAGGCCGGTGAGGCGCAGGATGTCCGGCACCTTCGTGCGGATCTCCTTGCGGCTGGAGCCGGTCACCTGGAGCGCGTAGGCGACGTTGTCGTACACGGTCCGGTTCGGCAGCAGCTTGAAGTCCTGGAAGACCATGCCGATGTTGCGCCGGTAGTAGGGCACCTTGCGGCGGCCGATGTCGCGCAGGTCCCTGCCGGCGACGCGCAGGATGCCGTCGGTCGGGTCGGTCTCCTTCATGAGCAGGCGCATCAGCGTCGACTTGCCCGAGCCGGAGTGCCCGACGATGAAGACGAACTCGCCGCGCGAGATCGTCAGCGTCGCGTCCTCGAGGCCGACGTCGCCGCCCTCGTAGCGCTTGGTGACGTGGCGCAGCTCGACGACGGGGACATGCGGAGCGGGCCGCTCGCGACGGGGGGCCGCGGCGGCTCGTGAGGACTGTTCAAGGGCGGCCATCGGGTCGACAAGGTAGAGAGACACGTCCGCAGGCCTGCAGTTCCGGTTGCACGCAACGGGAATTGCGCGCTCTGCGCAGGGATGCGCAGATCAGCGCAGCGCCCGCAGGAACGGCACCACCGTCTTCAGGAACCGGTTGCGGCCGGGCAGGTCGGCGATCGGGTCCATGTGCGCGTCGGTCGCGGCGGCGTTGACGGTCACCACGCGCGACCGCGGGATGCCGGCCTGCCGGGCGATCGCCAGCGCCGCGTCGATCACCCGCTCGCCGCCCAGGCTGGTCGCGAACGCGTAGATCGGCGTCCTCAGCGCGGCGCCGTGGATCGCGCGCACCCCGAGCGTCTCCTGCGCGGGGTTGGCGACGCCGCCGTTCACCGCGCCCGCGTCGATCGTCAGGCGGCGCGGGTGGTACCAGGCGGTGCCGTCCATGTCGGGGAACTCGGGCGCGGCGAAGACGCGCGCGATGCGCAGCGCGGTCGTCAGGCCGTCGTTCACCCAGCCCCGCGGCTCGCCGCTCTCGGCCAGGTGGCCGATGTGGGCCTGCACCAGCGCGAGGTTCCGCGGCCCGGTCCTGACGTCGAGCGCGTGGCCGTAGCTGGCCTCGGCGGTGGCCGGCACCGGCGTCTTGAGGTCGGCGGGCAGCAGCGACCAGGCGCCCAGGATCGCCGGGCCCTTCGGATCCATCAGCGCGCTGTTGGACCCGACCGCGTTGAACACGCCCGCCGACCACGGCAGCCCCAGCCCGGTGAGGTCGAGGAACGGTGAGCCCGCGGCGAGCCCGTCGAGGGCGGCCTGCGCCGCCTCGGGCGTCACGGCCGACCCGGGCCGGCTGCCGCCGTCGATGAAGACGAGCGCGTCGAGGTCGCGGCCGCCCGGCCGGCCGGCGAAGTCCCAGGTGGCGTAGGCGTCGACGATCGTGCCGCCGAGCGAGTGCCCGCCGAGCGCGACCCGGCGCCCGCCCCGCCCGGCGGCGCGGACGACCGCGCGGACGTCGTTGACGGCGACGTTCATCCCCCACTCCCGCGCGAAGGCGGTCTCGGCGTCGGACCTGGGCACGAAGTGCGGCGTGATCGCCGGGTCGCTCAGCCAGCCGAGGTAGTAGTCGAACAGCCCCTGCGGGTCGACCCGGCCCGCCTTGGCCTGCCGCAGGACGGACTGGTCCTCGAGCAGGTTCTCGCGGCGCTCGATCGCCCACACCTGCCAGCCCGGCAGGCGGCGCACGAGGTCGCGGGCGAGCGGGGCGAAGTAGCTGCCGCCGGCCGAGGTGCCGGGGACCAGGACGAGCACGTGCCGGGCGCGCGCCCGGCCGATCTGGATGACCTTGACCTTGTTGAGCTCCGGCGGCGTCCCGGGAGCCGCGTAGCCGTCCATCGTGACGACCCGCGTCGGGGGCGCGGCGGCCGGGGCGGGCGCGGCGGCGGCCAGCGCGACGGCGGCCGCGAGGAGCGAGACCCGGGACAGACGCATGGCGGCAGCGTAGTCTGAGGCGAAATGGCGCAGATCACTTCCGAAGAGCTCCCCAACGGGCTTCCGCTCTACCGCGTCGGCCTGCCCGGGACGCGCGCGACCACCATCCTCGTCGCCTTCGACGCCGGGGCGCGCACCGAGCGCCCGGAGGAGAACGGCGCCGCCCACTTCCTCGAGCACCTCGTGTTCAAGGGCGGGCAGCTCTACGACGACTACCGCAAGGTCAACGAGACGGCCGAGCGCATGGGCGCGACGCTGAACGCCTACACGTCGCACGACCTGGTGGCGTTCCACATCACCTGCCGCGCGGAGCGGGCGATGGAGGCGCTGGACCTGCTCACCGACTTCGTCGGGCGCCCGAAGATCGACGCCGCCGAGCTCGACCGCGAGCGCGGGGTCGTGATCCAGGAGATCAACCGCGCCTTCGACCAGCCGTCGACCGTCGCCGAGCACCTCATCGATCGCGCCGCGTTCGGCGAGCACCCGCTCGGGCGGCCCGTGCTCGGTCCCGAGGAGCACCTGCGCACGTTCACGCGCGAGGCGATCGTCGCGTTCCGCGAGCGCCGCTGGTCGGGCGCGCGCGGCGGCGCGTTCTTGGTCGGCAACCTCGACCACGTCGACGCCGACGGCCGCACCGCCGAGCTGCTGCAGCGCTTCCCGGCGCTGCCCGCGCCGGAGCCGTACGAGCCGGCGCCGCCGCTGAAGCCCGAGGTGCTCGTCGAGGACCGCGACACCAACCAGTCGCACCTGCGGATGATGTACGCGCCGCAGATCGACGTCAGCGATCCCGAGCAGCGGGCCGCGCTGACGATCTACGCGACGCTGCTGGGCGGCTCGATGGGCTCGCGCCTGTTCGACGAGATCCGCGAGCAGCGGGGCCTCTGCTACTCGGTCTGGGCGATCGACCACAGCTTCTCCGACGCCCCGATCCTCCAGCTCGGCTCGGGCCTGGAGTCGGGCAAGTGCGTCGAGGCCTACACGCGCATGCGCGAGATCGTGGCCGAGCTGCACGCCGACGGCCCGACCGAGGAGGAGGTCGCGCGGGCGCGGGCGTACGCGGCCGGCCGTCGCGTGCTCGCGTTCGAGAACACGAACGCGGTGGCCCGCCACGCCGCCAACCAGCGCATCGTGTTCGGCGAGGACGTCGACCCCGACCGCGCGATCGCGGCGCTCGACGCGGTCACCCACGAGCAGGTGCGCGAGGTCGCGGCCGCGATCGACCCCGAGCACCTCGCCGTGGCCTGCGTGGGGCCGCACGAGCGCTCGGACTTCGCGTAGCGCGGGCGCTCCCCCCGACCGGCGGGATCCCGCTGGAACCGGCGGGCCGCCGGTGGCAGGATGGAGGGCGAATGGGAATCAACCGCCGGGAGCTTGAGCGCTATCTCGCACGCGTGGCCGACCGGTGGCCGATCGAGCACGCCTGGCTGGGCGGCGCTCAGGTCGACGACGAGCGCGGCCTCGGCCCGCAGCGCGAGCGCGGCCCCGAGTTCATCGTCGTGCTCGTGTCGGAGGCGTTCGCCGGGATCCCGTGGCTGGAGCGCGTGTACATCGCCGGCTCCCTATGGGACGCCTCGGAGATGGGCCATCCCGCCGACGTGCACTGCTACACGCCGTCGGAGCTGGAGCGCAAGCGCGAGACGCTCAAGCGCGTGCGGCGGGTCCTCGAGACCGGGCTGGACCTGACGGCGACCCCGGCGAGCTGAGCGGTCGCTAGGCCGCGCGCGGCTGCTGGCTGGCCGCGATCGCCTCGGCGACCAGGCCGAAGAACCGCTCCGCGCACGGCCACGCCTCGGGCGACACGTGCATCGTCATGCTGCCGGCGCCCGTCGACCACGGCCGCAGCTCGACGTGCCGCCGGCCCCGCGTGTCGGGCGGGCCGATCGTCAGCTTCAGGTTGCGCACGTGGTAGCGCAGGTCGCCCTCGCCGGGGAAGCCGAAGGCCTCCACCACCCGGCCGTCGAAGGCGAACAGCGTCCCGTCGATCCAGGTCTCCTCCATGGCTGGACCCTAGCGGAGACCGTGCGGTCCTTCGCCGACGGCACGCTGACCGTCGCGCTCGCCGCTGGCGCCGCCGCTACGCGACCAATGCGGCGAAGCGGTCGGCGCCGACGTTGCCGCCCGACAGGACGACGCCGACGCGCCGGGCGTCGTCCAGCTCGGGCCGGCCGGCCAGCACGGCGGCCAGCGCGCAGGCCCCGCTGGGCTCGACGACGAGCTTCACGCGCTCGAACAGGAACCGCATCGTCGCGACGATCTCCGCGTCGGAGACGACCGCGACGGCGTCGACGCGCTCGCGGATCACCGGCCAGGTGAGCTCGCCCGGGCGGTCGAGCTGCTGGCCGTCGGCGATCGTGGGCGCCACCGGCACGCGCACCCGCTCGCCGGCCGCCAGCGAGCGGCGCACGTCGTCGCCGACCTCGGGCTCGACGCCGACGACGCGGGTGCCCGGCGACAGCGCCTTCACCGTCGTCGCGCAGCCGGAGATCAGCCCGCCGCCCCCGACCGGCACGACGAGCGCGTCCAGGGGCGCCCCGTCGCCGAGGTCCTCCAGCACCTCGAGCGCCACGGTCCCCTGGCCCGCCATCACGCGCTCGTCGTCGTAGGCGTGCACCGGCGTCATGCCGCGCTCGGCCACCGCGGCGGCGAGCACCGCCTCGCGGTCCTCGGCGTAGCGGTCGAAGCGCCGGATCTCGGCGCCGTAGCCGCGGGTGGCGGCGACCTTCGTGTCGGGGGCGTCGTCGGGCATCAGGATCAGCGCCGGCGCGCCGTGCAGGCGGGCGGCGAGCGCCAGCGCCTGGGCGTGGTTGCCCGACGAGACGGTCACCACGCCGCGGGCGCGCTCGCCGTCGGTCAGCGACGCGACCGCGTTGAAGGCGCCGCGGAACTTGAACGCGCCGACGCGCTGCAGGTTCTCGGCCTTGAGGACCAGTTCGCGGCCGGTGCGCTCGTCGAGCGTGCGCGAGCGGACGAGCGGCGTGCGGTGCGCGACCCCGTCCAGGCGCCGCGCGGCCGCACGGACGTCGTCGACGCCGATCAACTGATGGCGACCATGCGCTCGATCGGGAGCCGCGCGCGCTCCGCGATCTCCGCCGGCACCTTCACCTCGTGCTTCATGTCGCGCAGCGCGTCGCGGAGGTTCGCCAGCGTGATCATCTTCATGAACTTGCAGCTCGCGCGCTCGTTGGCGGCGATGAAGTCCACGTCCGGGGCGGCCATCTGCAGCGGGTGCAGCATCCCGACCTCGGTCGCCATGATCACGGTGCCGCCCTTGCCGCGATGCTCCTCGGCGTACTTGAGCATCCCGCCGGTGGAGAGCATGTGCACGCCCTCGGACTCGACGTCGCCGGCGGCCACGTACTCCATCACCGAGGTCGAGCAGCCGCACTCGGGGTGGATGAGGAAGTCGGCGTCGGGATGGGCGGCGCGCACCTCCGAGATGTCCGACGGGCGGATGCCCGCGTGGACGTGGCACTCGCCGTCCCAGACGTGCAGCGAGCGGCCGATCTGCTTCTCGACGTAGGCGCCGAGGAACATGTCCGGCCCGAACAGGATCTCCGTGTCCGGCCCGTGCTCGCGCAGGATGTGCTCGACGACCTTGACCGCGTTCGACGACGTCACGCAGTAGTCGGTGAGGGCCTTCACCTCGGCCGTCGTGTTCACGTACATGACCGTGATCGCGCCCGGGTGCTTGGCCTGCCAGGCCGCCAGCTGCTGGGGGGTGATCGAGTCGGCCAGCGAGCAGCCGGCCTCGAGGTCGGGGATCAGGACCGTCTTGTCCGGCGACAGGATCGACGCCGTCTCGGCCATGAAGTGGACGCCGCAGAAGGCGATCACCGACGCGTCCGTCTTCGCCGCCTGTTGCGAGAGACCGAGCGAGTCGCCCACGTAGTCGGCGACGTCCTGGACCTCGGCCACCTGGTAGTTGTGGGCGAGGATCACGGCGTCGCGCTCCTTGGCGAGCGCGCGCACCTCGGCCTTCAGCGCGGGGATGTTCTCGAGCGTCAGCAGGCTCACGGAAGGGCTCCAGGGAAGAGGTGAGGGACCCGCGATTCTATCGACGCGGGCCCCTCGTCCCCTGGTCTACGCCTCGACCGGGTCGGCCGCTTCGGCGGCCTCGACGGGCTCGTCGGCCTCGTCGAGGGCGACCTCGGCGACCGTGAAGCGCTCGACCATCCGCTCGAGCTCCTCGGCGCTGCGGGCCAGCTCCTGGGCCGACGCGGCGATCTGCTGCGTCGAGGCGCTGGTCTGCTGCGTGGAGGCGGAGACCTCCTCGGTCGACGCCGAGGACTGCTCGGCCACCGAGGCGACCTCGGTCGTCGCGGTCGCGATCTCGCCGATGCGCGTGCCCATGTCGCGGACCGCCTGGGCGATGCGCTCGAACGACTCGCGCGCCTCGGCGACGACGGCGGCGCCCTCGTCCGAGCGCTCGGCGCCCTCGGTGACGACCTGGACGGCGCGGTCGGTCTCGGCCTGGACCTGCTCGATCAGCTGCCCGATCGCGGCGGCCGCCTGCTGGGACTCCTCGGCCAGCTTGCGGACCTCGTCGGCCACGACCGCGAACCCGCGGCCGGACTCGCCGGCGCGCGCGGCCTCGATGGCCGCGTTGAGCGCGAGCAGGTTCGTCTGCTCGGAGATCCCGGTGATCGTCTCGACGATCCCGCCGATCTCGTCGCTCTTGGCCGCCAGCGCGCGGATCGCCTCGGTGACCGCGACGGTGGCGTCGCGCACGGCGCCCATCGCCTCGGTGGCCTGCACCGCGGCGCGCGCGCCCTCCTCGGCCACCGCGCGGGCGTCCTCGGCGGCGCGACTGGTCTCCTCGGCCGACGCGCGCGCGGCCTCGACCATGCGGACCTGGTCCTCGGCGCCCTTGGCGACCTCGCTGACGGCCGTCGCGATCTCGTTCACGGCGCGGCCGGTCTCCTCGGACGTGGTCGCGACCTCGTGCGACGCGCTGGAGACCGTGCCGGCGGTCGTCTGGACCTCGCCGATCATCGCCGAGAGCGAGCCGCGGGTCCGGTTGTAGGCCTCGACCGAGCTGGCGACGTCGTCGCGGATCTCGTTGACGGCGACGGCGATGTCGCCGACCTCGTCCTTGGCGATCCGCTCGATCGGCTCCGTCTCGACGGCGATCTCACGCGTCAGGTCGCCCTCGGCGACGGCCTCCAGACCACCGCGCAGCGACGCCGTGTCGCGGTCGCGCAGGCGGCGCAGGGCGCCGAGCACGTCGCGGACGCTGCGGGTGATGCCGCGCGAGATCAGGTACGCGAGCGCCGCGGCGATCAGGATCGCCACGCCGAGGAGGATGAGGATCGTCCGCTTGGCGGAGGCGGAGGCGGCCTCGGCGTCGGCCTGCCGCTTCTCGCCGTGCTTGGTCAGGTAGGCGTCCCACTTGGCCTGGACGTCCTGGGCGGCGACCCAGATGGGGACGGCGCCGCCCTCCTCCTGGTTCTCCATGATCGCGATGGCGCCCGCGGGGTCGTTCTTCGCGGCCAGGTCCATCGCGGGCTGGGTCACGTCCAGGTACTGCTGCCAGGCATCGCGGTACTGCTCCGCGAACGCCCGCTCCTGCGGCTCCTCGACGTACCGGTCGTACTCGCCGAGGAGCTGCTCGAGCGAGTCCTTGTACAGGGTCATCGTCTCCTCGACGCCCTCGACGATCTCCGGCGGCGCGGCCGCGGTGTTGATCCGCGCGTACTGCATCATCCGGTACTGCGACAGGGGAGCGTTGAGGCTCGAGACGATCTTCGCCGCCGTGAGCTCCTCGGTGGCGACGTGCTTGGTGCGGTTGTCGGCTTCGTCCAGCTTGGCCAGGGCGAAGACGCTGAGGCCGACCATGATCGCGATGATCGCGGCGTAGCTGGCGAAGAGCTTGGTGCGAACGGAAAGGCGTGTCATGCGCATCCTTGCTCGGGGGACAGAACGGCTGGGGTTTGCATCGACCCCGCGGCCCCGGGCGCGCAGACCGTGTCGGCGTTCGTATGAGTCAGGCGCGCGAACGCTCGATGAGCATCGAGAGATCCAGCGTCCTCGCCGAGTGCGTGAGCGCCCCCAGCGAGACGTAGTCGACGCCGGTCTCGGCCACCTCGCGCAGCGTCTCGAGCGTGATGCCGCCGCTGGCCTCCAGCTCCGCGCGACCGGCGACCTGGGCGACCGCGGCGCGCAGCTGCGCGGGCGTCATGTTGTCGAGGAGCAGGCGCGGCGCCCCGGCGGCAAGGGCCTCGTCGATCTCCTGCGGGTTGCGAACCTCGACCTCGAGTAGAAGGTCAGGGTTGGCCCTCCGCGCCGCCTCGACCGCCTGCGCGATGCCGCCCGCGGCCGCGATGTGGTTCTCCTTGATCAGGAACGCGTCGAAGAGTCCGACGCGGTGGTTGGAGGCCCCGCCCGCGCGGACGGCCGCCTTCTCCAGCATGCGCAGCCCGGGCGTCGTCTTGCGCGTGTCGAGCACGGTCGCGCCCGTCCCCTCGACGGTGCGCGCGGCGATCGCGGCGGCGGTGGCGACGCCGCTCAGGCGCCCGAGCAGGTTCAGCGCGGTGCGCTCGCCGGTCAGCAGCGCCCGCGCCGGCCCCTCGATCCGGGCGACCTCGCCGCCCTCGCGCCACACGCCCTCCTCGACGAGCGGCGTGACGCGCACGGCCGGGTCGAGCTGGCGGAACGTCTCGCGGGCGGCCTCGAGGCCGAAGATCACGCCCGGCTGCTTCTGCACGATCGTCGCCGTCGCCTGCGCGCCGGCGGGGATGGTGGCCTCGGTGGTGACGTCGCCGTCGCCGACGTCTTCGGCGAGCGCCTCGGCGACGAGTCGGGACAGCTCCATGGGCGCCGCAGGCTAGCGCCGGACGCGCCGGGTCCGCCGGGCCAGCACCACGGTGGCCGCCGCGGCGAGCGCCAGCGCCACCCCGACGGCGACGACGATCCATGCGCAGACGCCGTCGGACCGGGAATCCGGCGCATCGGCGGCGGCCGTCGCCGCCGCATCGGGCTCGGGGCCGCCGGCGGGCGTGTTCGTGGGCGTGCGCACCGGGGCGGCCGGGGCGCTGGTCACGCGGAACGTCTCCGCGACGCCGGCGCCCATGCCGACCGCGGTCACGACGATCCGCCAGCGGCCGCGGCGCAGCGCCACGTCGTCGGGGATGCGCACCTGGTGCACCCCGGCGGGGACGCGGCGCGCCGGCAGCGTCCACAGCCGCCCGCTCGGGTCGCGCAGCGAGACGCCGATCCGCGCCGGGCGAACGGTCGTGTAGGCGAGCGTCGGGACGCGGGCGCCGGGCTGGCGGCTGCCGACCGTGACGCGCGCGACCGGCTGGCCGTGGCCGCGGTCGCCGACGAAGTAGACGAGTTGGTTGCCGACCGGGCGCTCGACGCCGTCGGCGGGCTGGTTCAGGAGCCGCCCGTTCAGCGCCACCGACGTCGAGCCGCCCGAGTCGAAGGCCATCGCCGTCACCGCGCCGCGGCGATGCAGGTCACGCGCGACCTCCTCGATCGTCAGCCCGGTCGAGCCGTCGCCGCGATCGGCTGCGTAGAAGAGGATGCGCCCGTCGCGCAGCTGCGCGACCGCGGTCCGCGCGTCGGGCGGGCGCAGCTGGCCGGACGTGAAGGCCTTCGACGCGGCCCGCACGGAGAACACGACCCTCCCGTCGCGGATCAGCACCGGGCCGCCGCCGATCGCCGACTGCAGGTCGCGCGCCAGCGGCCCCAGCTCGTAGCGGACGCCGACCGCCTGCCCGCGGCGCAGGCGGCCGAGCCGCGCGGCCGCGGCGCCCGCGCCCTGGAACAGCTCGTCGGGCGAGGCGTCGGGCGGGATCGGCAGCCCGCCGGCACGGGTGCGGACGACCCGCATCTCCCCCAGCGCGCTCCACGTGTGGCCGCGGGCGTCGATCCGCCCGCTCGTCAGGCGTCCGACGATCGCGTGCCGGGCGCCGGACGGCGCGCTCGGCCCCCAGCCGCGGTCGTAGAAGACGACGCCGTCGTCCGGCGTGGGGACGTTGACCTGGAACGGCAGCGTGCGCCCGCCGCGCAGGACGAGCGACCCGCGCGCCCGCGGGGTGCTCGTGTGCAGCGTGCCGTTCGTGTCGATCTGCAGCGACGGCCGCGCGCCCTGGGGCTGGTTGAAGACCTCGCCGTCGACGATCAGCAGGCCGCTCGGCTGGCCGGTCGCGTACTCGAACAGGTCGGCGTTGATCGCGACCGCGGTGCCGTGGCGCGACAGCCGCTTGGAGACGGCGCTGACGGTGGCCGTGCCCTCCGAGACGATCCCGCCGGGGATCGCCGGCGCCAGCACGCGGTTCCCGCCGGGCCGCGGCATCGTCACGACCGTGACCGTCGAGGTGTGCGGGCCGAACGTCACGCGCTCGCGCTTGACCTCGATGCCGTGCCGGGCCGCCGGCGCCGTGGCCGGAAGCGCGCACGCCGCGAGAAGGACGGCGGCGGTGGCGGCGACGCGGCGCATGCCCTCGGTATGTCGGCAGCGCGCGCCGATCCTGGAGCGAGTGGCGAACTGGCCCCGCTGAGCGGGGCTCAATCGCCACTCGTGACGCAGCCGCGCGGCACCGCGGCCGCGAGGACGGTGATGCTGCGGAACTCCGGATCGCTCGCGCCGTGCAGGCGCGCGCCGGCGGAGCGCAGCTCGCGCAGGTAGGCGACGACCTCGGCGGTGATCCGCTCGCCCGGCAGCAGCGCCGGGATGCCCGGCGGGTAGCCGGCGATCGACTCGCACGAGATGCGGCCGACCGCCGCGTCGACGTCGACGCGCTCGGCGTCGCCGAGGAACGCGTCGCGCGGCGACACGGCGACCTCGTAGCGCAGCGCGGCGACCGGTCGCGCCACCGCGTCCTGGCGGCCCTCGACCGAGATGCGCTTGATGACCTCGTCGAGGTCGCCGCCGACGCGGACGAGGTCCTCCTCCGGCTGGCCCATCCCCAGCACGAGCACGACCGTCGCCTGCGTGGCCAGCTCGACGTGCGCGTCGTAGCTGCGACGCAGCGCGTCGGCGACCTCGTAGCCGGTGCGACCCGTGCCGCGCACGTCCAGGACCACGCGCAGCGGGTCCCAGTCGGCGATCCCGGGCCGCCCCACCTGCTCGGCGCCGATCACCGCCAGCCCCGGCACGGACGCCAGCTTCTCGCGCAGCCGGCGCGAGGCCGCCAGCGTCTCGTGCAGCAGCGCCTCGCCGTGGACGGCCAGCTGCCGGCGCGCCGCGTCGAGCGAGGCCATCAGCAGCGAGCTGGGCGACGTCGAGCGCACCAGGCGCATCGCGCGGCCCACGCGGTCGATGTCGATGCGGGTGGGCTCGCCCCGCGCGCCCACGTGCAGCATCGCCGACTGCGTCAGCGACCCGACCATCTTGTGCGTCGAGGTCAGCACCGCGTCGGCGCCCTGCGAGAGCGCGCCCGCGGGCAGGTCGGGGTGGAAGCCGAAGTGCGGGCCCCACGCCTGGTCGACGACCAGCGGCACGTCGGCCGCGTGCGCCACCTCGGCCAGCCCCGCCACGTCGGCGACCATGCCGTAGTAGGTCGGCGACACGACGAACGCCGCGTTGACCCGGCCGCCGGCCGACGCCTGCGCGATCGCCTCGGCCAGCGCGTCCGGCGTGACGCCGTGCGCCATGCCGAGCTCCTCGTCGTAGGCGGGCGCGACGAAGTGCGGCAGCCCGCCCGACAGGACCAGCCCGTCGACGAGCGACGCGTGGGCGTTGCGCTGGGCGACGACCGTCGCCCCCAGCGGCGCGAGCGCCAGCGCCAGCGCGTGGTTGCCCTGCGTCGCGCCGTTCGTCAGGAACCACGTGCGTTGCGCGCCGTAGGCCTCGGCGGCCAGCTCCTCGGCGCGCTGGAACGGCGGGTGGTCGACGCCGGTGTCGATGCCGCGGATGTCCTGCGGCACGTCGAGCGCGAGCGCGTCGTCGCCGAGCGCGTGGCGCAGCCCGGGGTCGGCGCCGGGGCCGCCCTTGTGGCCGGGGACGTGGAAGCGGCCGGGGCCGCGGAACCCGTAGGCGACGACGGCGTCGAGGTACGGCGCGGTGGGCTGCTCGCCGCCGCTCACTGCTGCTCGCCGGCGGACCGCAGCAGCTCCGCGCGCACGAAGCGGTCCAGGTCCCCGTCGAGCACCGCCTGCGCGTTGCCGACCTCGACGTTGGTGCGGTGGTCCTTCACCATCGTGTACGGGTGCAGCACGTAGGAGCGGATCTGCGAGCCGAAGTTGACGTCCTGCGCCTCGCCCTTCTCGCGCGCGATCTCCTCCTGGCGCTTGCGCTCCTCCAGCTCGGCGAGCTTGGAGCGCAGCATGTTCATCGCCGTCTGGCGGTTGGCCGACTGGGAGCGCTCGTTCTGGCACTGCACGACGATCCCGGTCGGCTTGTGGGTGATCCGCACCGCCGAGTCGGTCTTGTTGACGTGCTGGCCGCCGGCGCCTGACGCGCGGTACGTGTCGACCTGCAGGTCGTCGTCGTCGATGACGACCTCGCCGGCGTCCTCGACGACCGGCGCGACCTCGACCCCGGCGAAGCTCGTCTGGCGGCGGTTGGCCGAGTCGAACGGGCTCAGGCGCACGAGGCGGTGCACGCCGCGCTCGGCGACGTACAGGCCGTAGGCGTTCTCGCCGCTGGCCCGGAACGTGGCCGACTTGATGCCGGCCTCCTCCCCCGGGCTGACCTCGAGCAGCTCGACGTCGAAGCCGCGCTTCTCGGCCCAGCGCATCTCCATGCGCAGCACCATCTCGGCCCAGTCCTGCGCGTCGGTCCCGCCGGCGCCCGCGTTGACGGTGACGAGCGCGTCGCCGTGGTCGTAGCGGCCGGAGAACAGCCGCTCCATCTCGAGCGTCTCCAGGCGCTCCTCGACGCCCGCGATCTGCGCGTCGAGCTCCTCGGCCAGCGACGGATCCTCGGCGGCGAGCTCGACCAGCCCCTCGAGGTCCTCGACGTCGGACTCCAGCCCGCGGAACGTCTCGAGCTTGCGGCTCGCGGCCGCGTGCTCGCGCGACACGCGCTGCGCGCGCTCCTGGTCGTCCCAGAAGCCGGGCGCGCCCATCTCCTGCTCCAGCTCGGCGACGCGCGCGGCGAGCGCGTCGGGGTTCACGCTCTCGCGCAGGGGCGCGAGCGCCGCGCGGGCGGCGGCGATGCGCTGGGCGGGCGGCTGGCGGGCGGAATCGGTCTGGGCCACGACCCCTGAAGGTATCTTCTCGCGGGTGCTGAGCCTGCTCACCCTGCCCCCGCGCCTGCTCATCCGCGCGCTCGACGACCTGCACGCGCTGGCCGAGGCGGCCCGCACGCTGCCCGAGATCGAGCGGCGCACGCTCGAGCGGATCGCCGAGATCCAGGCGCTGCTGGAGCGCGGGATGGAGGTCGGGCGGCGGATCGACGAGCGCGGCGCGGGCCTGATGGCGCTCGGCGAGCGCATCGACGCCCGTGCGAACGAGGTCCTGGCGATGGTCGAGACGCTCGAGGCGGCCGCCGCGAGCGTGGCCGCCCAGGGCGCGGCCGTCGCCGCCGCGCTGCCCTCGCTCGAGCAGGCCGTGCACACGATGGACGAGATGAACCGCTCGGCCGAGGCGATGGCCGCGGTCGCCGAGCCGCTGCACGGCGCCGCCGAGCGCCTGGGCCGGATGGTCGACCGGCTGCCCGGCGCGAAGCCGCGCCCCTAGGCGGAGACCTCGGACGCGACGGGCTCGGCGCCGTCGGCGGCGCGCGTCCCGACGCGCCGGCGCCCGACGAACAGGACGACGACGACGAAGCCGGCCAGCGCCAGCGCGGTGTCGACGCGCAGGGCGAGATGCACCCCGTCGGTGAACGCGTCGCGGGCGAGCTGCTCCAGCTCGGCGGCGATGCCCGGGAACGCGTCGGCGAGCTGCCGGCCGTTCTCGGTGCCCGACAGCAGCTCGGCGACCGCGTGCTCCTGGTCGGAGCTGAGGCCCTCGGCGACGCCCTCGCCGCGCACCCGCGACAGGGACGCGGCCGTGAAGATGGTCGTGGTCAGGCCGAGGCCGATCGCGCCGCCCGCGACCTGGAACATGTAGACGAGCCCGCCGGCCAGGCTCGCGCGCGCCGCGTCCAGCGCCGTGATCGCGACCGTGGTGATCGTCGAGTAGAACAGCCCGACGCCCACGCCCGTGACGACCAGGCCGGGCACGAGCGCGCGGTAGCCGGAGTCCTCGCCGATCAGCGACAGCAGCAGCACCCCGGCGGGAATCAGCGCCGCGCCGATCAGCAGCAGCACGCGCCCGCCGAAGCGGTCGTAGAGCGGCCCGGCGCTGAACGCGAACACCGAGAACACGAGCATGAACGGCAGGAAGCCGAGGCCGGAGTCGACGGCACTGAAGCCCATGAGCTTCTGCATGATCTGCGGGACGTAGAGCAGGATCGCGAAGAACGTCGCCGACATCAGCAGGACCGCGCCGCAGGAGGCCACGAACGTGCGGTTGGCGGCGACGTCGCGCGGGATCAGCGCCCCCGCGCCGGCGCCGCGCTCGACGAGCGCGAACACGGCCACCCCGACGACGCACAGCGCCAGCAGCCCCAGCACGCGCGGGTCGCCCCACCCCCACACCGGCGCCTGGTCCAGCGCGAACAGCAGCGCGATGAGCCCCGGCGACAGCGCCGCGACGCCCTTGTAGTCGATCCGCTCGCCGGTGCGGTCGGGCGCCTCGGCGGGGACGTTGCGCCAGGTGACGAAGCAGGCGATCGCGGCGATCGGGAGGTTGATCAGCAGCACCCAGCGCCAGCTCGCCTCCTGGGTGAGGACGCCGCCCAGGAGCGGGCCCACGGCGTTGCCGATCCCGCACACGCCCAGCACGAGCGGCCCGGCCAGGGACTGCCGCGACTCCGGCAGCACCTGGTACATGAGCCCCAGGACCGCGGGCCACATCAGCGCCCCGCCGATCGCCATCAGCGCCCGTCCGGCGATCAGCAGCTCGACCGTCGGCGCCGCGCCGGCGAGTGTCGAGAACAGCGAGAAGATCGCCGCTCCGACGAAGAAGACCCGCCGCCGGCCGAGCATGTCGGCCAGCCGGCCGGCGGGCACGATCAGCACGCCGAACAGCAGCGCGTAGGCGTTGATCACCCACTGGACGGTCGACACGTCCGCGCTCAGCTCGCGCTCCATGATCGGCAGCGCGACGGTCAGCGCGGTGAAGTCGTTGGCGATGAGGAACGTCGCCAGGCACAGCGCGACGAGCGCGAGCACGGTCGAGTGCCCGAGCGCCTCCTTCCGGGCTGGCGGCGCGCCCGCTCGCGCCGGCTGGGCGGATCCGTCCATCGCCGGGCGCGAACGCTACCGGGAGGCCCCGCCGGATTGAAGGATCGCGGCGAGCGGTCAGCGCGTCAGGCGCCGTGGCACTTCTTGTACTTCTTGCCGGAGCCGCACCAGCACGGGTCGTTGCGCCCGATCTGCTCGGTCTCGTCGACGCGGCGCTGCTGCACCGGCTGCGGCGCCTGCGCCTCGGGCGGCGGCTCGGTCGCGGCGGCGGCCGCGCCCTCGGCGCCCGCGGCGGCCGCGATCGCGCTCGCCCCGACCGGGGCTCCGCCCGCCGAGTACGACACGCTTCGCCCGCCCGTCGCGGTCCCCTGCGGCCGGTACTGGCGCGCCGGCTCCGGCTCGGGCGGCGGCGCCTGCACCTCGACCTGGACGTTGAAGATCATCCGCGTGAAGTCCGACCAGATCGAGTTCATCAGGTCGGTGAACAGCGCGAACGCCTCGTTCTTGTAGGCGACGATCGGCTCGATCTGGGCGAACCCGCGCAGGTGGATGCCCTCGCGCAGGTAGTCCATGTCGTAGAGGTGCTCGCGCCAGCGCTCGTCGATGAGCTGCAGCAGCAGGTAGCGCTCGAGCGCGCGCATCAGCTCGGGGCCGAGCTCCTCCTCGCGCTTGTCGTAGTGGCGGCCGGCCTCCTCGGCCAGGCGGTCGATCATCTCCGCCCGGTCGAACGACTCGCCCCGGAACTCCTCCGGGTCGGCGTCGAACGGGAAGATCTGGTTGACGGCGTCGATCAGGCCCTCGACGTCCCAGTCCTCGACGAACTCGCTGGCCGTGTACTCGTCGACGAGGCGCTCGAGGACCTTGGCGATCTCCTCGCGCGCCTGCTCGCTCATGTCGCGGCCTTCGAGGATCTCGTCGCGGTAGGCGTAGATGATCCGCCGCTGCTCGTTCATGACGTCGTCGTACTCGAGCACGCGCTTGCGGATGAGGAAGTGCTGCTCCTCGACGCGCCGCTGGGCCTTCTCGATCTGCTTGGTGAGCATCTTGGCCTCGATCGGCTCCTCGTTGCCCTCCTCGTCGACGGTCCCGAGGCGGTCGAGGATCTTGTAGATGCGGTCACCGGCGAACAGGCGGACGAGGTCGTCCTCGGCCGACAGGTAGAAGCGCGACTCGCCCGGGTCGCCCTGGCGGCCGGCGCGGCCGCGCAGCTGGTTGTCGATGCGCCGCGACTCGTGGCGCTCGGTGCCGATGATGCACAGGCCGCCGGCCTCGACGACCTTCTGGCGGTCGGCCTCGATGCGCTCCTCGATCTTGGGCAGCAGCTCGGCGAAGCGCTCCTCGTAGTCGGGGTCGCCGGGCTTGAGGCCGAGCTTGGCGAGCTCCATGCGCGTCGTGTGCTCGGCGTTGCCGCCGAGCTTGATGTCGACGCCGCGGCCGGCCATGTTCGTGGCGATCGTGACCGCGCCGGGGCGGCCCGCCTCGGCGATGATCTCGCCCTCGCGCTCGGCGTACTCGGGCTTGGCGTTGAGGACCGTGTGCGGGATGCCGAGCTTCTTCAGGCGCGCCGACAGCAGCTCGGAGACCTCGACGGAGATCGTGCCGACGAGCACCGGCTGGCCGCGCTCGTGGCGCTCCTTGATCGCCCGCACGACCGCCGACCACTTGCCCTCCTTGGTCTTGTAGACCTGGTCGTTGACGTCCTTGCGGATCATCGGCCGGTTGGTCGGGATCTGGACGACGGGCAGCTTGTAGATCTTCATGAACTCCGTCGCCTCGGTGAGCGCGGTGCCCGTCATGCCGCCCAGCTTGTCGTACATCCGGAAGTAGTTCTGGAGGGTGATCGTGGCGAGCGTCTGGTTCTCCTCCTGGACGCGCACCCCCTCCTTGGCCTCCACCGCCTGGTGCAGGCCCTCCGACCAGCGCCGGCCCTCCATGATGCGGCCGGTGAACTCGTCGATGATCTTCACCTCGCCGTCGACGACCGCGTAGTCGACGTCGCGCTTGTAGAGCGACTCGGCCTTCAGCGCCTGCTGGAGGTGGTTGACGAGATGCCCGTTCTCGGCGCGGTACAGGTGGTCGATGCCGAGGAAGCGCTCGGCCTTCGCGACGCCCTGCTCGGTCACCGAGACCGTCTTGTGCTTCTCGTCGAACTCGTAGTCGTAGTCGGCGACGAACTCCTTCTTCTGGCGCGGGTCCAGCCCCTCGGGCCGCTTGCCCGGCTTCATCTGCTTGGCGAGCTTGGCGAACTTGACGTAGAGGTCGGCCGCCTGCTCGGGGGCGCCGGAGATGATCAGCGGCGTGCGCGCCTCGTCGATGAGGATGTTGTCGACCTCGTCGACGATCGCGAAGGCGTGCGTCGTGAGCGGCTTCTTGCCCGTCTCGTCGAAGCGCCCGCCGTGCTGGACCTTCTGGTCCATCGACGTCGCCATGTTGTCGCGCAGGTAGTCGAAGCCGAACTCGGAGTTGGTGCCGTACGTGACGTCGGCCGCGTAGGCGGCGCGCTTCTCCTCGTAGGGCATCATGTTCTGCAGGACGCCCCAGGACACGCCGAGCGCGTCGTAGATCGGCGACATCCACTCGGCGTCGCGGCGCGCGAGGTAGTCGTTGACCGTGACGACGTGCACGCCGAGGCCGGCGAGCGAGTTGAGGACGACCGGCAGCGTGGCCGTCAGCGTCTTGCCCTCGCCGGTGCGCATCTCGGCGATCGCGCCGTCGTGGAGCACCATGCCCCCGATGAGCTGGACGTCGAAGTGGCGCATGCCCATCGTGCGCTTGGCGACCTCGCGCACGATGGCGAAGCACTCGTAGAGCAGGTCGTCCAAGCTCTCGCCGTTGCGGGCGCGCTCGCGCAGGACGTCCATCCGCGCGCGCAGCTCGTCGTCGGTCTCCAGCTCGAGCTCGGGCTCGTACGCGTTGATCCGCTCGACGCGCTTCTCGTAGGTCTTGAACTGCTTGCTCTCTCCGGCGCGCAGGGCGCGGTCCAGCAGGGACATGAGTCCAGACTACCAACGGCGCCCGGGCCGACTTTCAAGAGACGTTTATGTTCCTAGTGCGTCTCCGCCAGCCGGCGCGGGCGCCGACGAGCGGTCAGACCGCGGGGCGCAGGCTCGCCGCGTGGGCGCGCGCCTCACGCCGGCGGCGCCGCTTGTCGCGGTGGCGCTTGACCTGGCGCGCGAGGTCCTCGGCGCACAGGTTCACCGCCGTCTGCAGGTCGCGGGCGCGCTCGCACGCGCGCAGCGTCACGCCCTTGAGGTGCAGCGTGACCTCGGCCACGTCGGAGTCGGGGATGCCCGGGTTGCGCTCGCGGCGCAGCTCGACCTCGAGGGTGGCGAGCTCCGAGACCTGCCGTCCGACCTTCTCGAAGCGCTTCTCGATGCGCTCGCGCAGCTGGTCGCCAACGTGGATGCCACGGCCCTTGACGGCGATCTGCATGGCCTTCCCTCCCTTGGGAGTGGTTGGTGCGAACCTGTGAGTCAAGAGTACGCCCCGCCCGGACGGCGTCAAGGCGGCTCGACGGACCGTCGACTCGGTTCCGGGTTCCCCACGGACGCCGATCCGCACACCCCCGATGCCGCGCCGCGGCGCCGGGCGGATGCGGGCGGGCTCAACGGCCTGTCGCACGGGTCGCGGTGAGCACGTGGACGCGCTGCGCCCCCGCCGCGCGCAGCGCGGCCGCGCACGCCTGCAGCGTCGCGCCGGTGGTGTGGACGTCGTCGACGACCGCCGCCAGCGCGGGCGCGCGAGCGCTCGCGACGACGCCCGCCGCGCTCCCCGCCGCCAGCCGCGCGACCCGGCCGCGGCCGAGCTGGCGCGCCGCCGCCGGCCGGCGCAGGCAGGCCGCCACGGGCCGGCCGGTGCGCCGGGCGAGCGCGGCGGCGATCAGCGCCGCGTGGTCGAACCCCCGCCGGCGGGCCCGCACCGGGTCGGGCGGGGCGGGCACGAGCGTGGCGCCGGCCAGCAGCGCGCCCGCCCCCGCCGCCAGGGGCGCGGCGAGGAGCTCGGCGGCGGCCAGCCGGCCGCGGAACTTCAGCGCCGCCACGAGGTCGCGCGCCGGGCCGTCGTGCGCGAACGGGGCCCAGGCGCGATCCCAGGCCCGCCCCCGCGCCGGGCACGGCGCGCACGGCCGCGGCAGCGCGCACCGCGGGCAGGTGTCGGCGCCCAGCCACGGCAGCGCCGCCGCGCAGGCCGGGCACAGCCGGTCGTCGAGCCCCGGCAGCGGCACGCCGCACGCCGGGCATCCGGGCGGCGCGACGAGCGCGAGGACGAGGCGGAGCGGGGCGGGCAGCGGCACGGCTCCCGAGCGTGCCGGGACGGATGTGACGGAACAAGACGCGTCTGCGACGGCTTCGCGCCGAGAGCGCGCCGTCTCTGCGCACGCTGCGACAATCGACGCGGTCATGTCTCCCGCCGCCCTCTCCGACGCCGTGGCGGCCGCCTCGCCCGACGCCGCCTGGACCATCGAGCCCGGCGCGATCGCGCTGATCCTGATCCTCGGCGTTCTCTACGTGCGCCGCTGGCGGCGGGTCCGCGCCCACGACGGCGCCCGCGGCGCCGGCGTCGGGCGGCTCCTGCTGTTCCTGACCGGCCTGCTCGGGCTCGCGGTCGCGCTGATCTCCCCCGTCGACCGCCTCGCCGAGCAGATCCTCGCGATGCACATGGTCCAGCACGTGATCCTGCTGGACATCGTCCCGATCCTCCTGATCCTGGGGCTGACGAAGGCGCTGATGCGGCCGATCACCAGGCGCCTGCAGCCGATCGAGCACGGCCCGCTCGGCCATCCCGTCGTCGCGGTGATCCTCTACGTCGCCTCGATGTGGGTCTGGCACATCCCGGCGCTCTACGACGCGGCGGCCGAGTACGCGAGCGTCCACGTGCTCGAGCACATCTTCTTCCTCAGCGCCGGCGTCCTGTACTGGTGGCACCTCGTCGGGCCGCTGCGCACGCGGCTGGCCGCCGACGGCCTGGCCCCGGTCGGCTACATGGTCTCCACGAAGGTCGCGGTCGGCCTGCTGGGCATCCTGCTCACGTTCGCGCCCGAGGCGCTCTACGCGTTCTACGCCGACCAGCCCGACTACTGGGGGCTCACCCCGACGACCGACCAGGCCGTGGCGGGCGTGATCATGGCGCTCGAGCAGTCGATCGTGATGGGCATCGCGCTGGCGTGGCTGTTCGCGCGGATGCTGTCGGAGTCCGAGAAGTCGCTGCAGCGCGAGGAGCGCTACGGCGACCTCGCCGACCCGTCGCTCAGCCCTCCAGCACCGCTCCGTCCGGGATCCGGCGCGGCTCCGGCCCCTCCTGCGCCACCCGCACCCGGCCCCGGACCGTGACGCCGGCGCCGAAGACGACGTCGCCCTCGACCGTCAGCGACTCGCAGGCGATCAGCGACGGCGCGCCCCGGACGAAGCGCTCCTCGAAGTCGGCCACGCGCTTGTAGTAGCGGTCGTCGAGGTCCACCAGCGGCGGCCCCGAGCGCTCGGGCGCGAGCGTGACCTCGAACGCGTCGCTGACCGTGTACGCATCGGAGCGCAGCGCCAGCAGGTCGTTCGTCGTCTTGACCGGCGCGAAGCGCCGGCGCGGCACCCGCAGCGCGGCGGCGCCCGGCACGGCGGCCACCGCTGCGCCCATCGCGGTCTCGAGCTGCACGACCGCCGGCGACTCCGGGTCGCGCGGGTCGACCGTCTTGCGGTTGACGATCATCGGCAGCGGCAGCACCCCGCCGCGGCGGCGCAGCTCGGCGTCGAGGGCCTGCAGGTCGAGCCACAGGTTGTTCGTGTTGAAGTAGCGGTGGCGCCCGACGTCCTGGAACGCGTCGAGGTCCTCGTCGGGCGTCTGGGCGATCTCGCGCAGCACCAGGCCGCCGTCGGAGCGCCGCCGCGCGAGGTGGCCGCCCTTGCGGTCGGCCGGCGTGCGGTCGGCGACCTCCATCAGGAACGGGATCTCCTCGCGCGCCATCCACCCCAGGATGCGCGGGTCGAGCACCGCGCCGAGGTTGTCGACGTTGGCCACGAACGCGTAGCGGTAGCCGTGCTCGAGCAGCGCGGCCAGCATCCCCGAGCTGACGAGCGCCGGGTACAGGTCGCCGTGGCCGGGCGGCGCCCACTCCAGCGACGGGTCAGGCTCCCAGGTCACCGGCTCCAGCCCGTCGGCGAGCAGCTTGGGCTCCTTGTGCTGGAGGAAGTCCATCGGCACGTCGGCGGCCAGCTCCGGGTAGCGCGCCAGGCGCTCCAGCGACGGCTCGCGCGTCGAGAACGAGTTCATGAGCACGAGCGGCAGCCGCGCGCCCGTCCGCTCGCGCAGCGTGAGCACCTGGCGGGCGACGATGTCCAGGAACGTCAGGCCGTCGCGCACCTCCAGCAGCGACTTCGGGCCGGCGAGGCCCATGCTCGTGCCCAGGCCGCCGTTGAGGCGCAGCACGATCGCCTGGTCGAGGATCTCCCGGCCCGGCGGCGTCGCGTCGAGCTCGTCGGCGTCCGGCAGCGACGCGACCGGCTCGATCTCCGACTCGGGCACCAGGCCCGTGTCGCCGGCGACGAGGCGCTCGTACAGCTCCGAGAACGTCGCGATCGCCGGCTCGCTCACGCCCTCGGCCCGCATCTTCTCCACGCTGGCCCGCAGGCCGCTCTCGTTCCCGCTCATCGGCTCGCTGAGGCTACCCGCCGCTCGGCGACCACACGCCGAGGTAGGCGCGCTGCTCCTCGGTGAGCGTGTCGATCTCCACGCCGAGCGACGCGAGCTTCAGGCGCGCGACCTCGTTGTCGATCTCGTCGGGCACGGGCTGCACGCCGTGCGGGAGCTCGCCGCCGGCGCGGACGAGGTACTCGACGCACAGCGCCTGCAGGGCGAAGCTCACGTCCATGACCTCGGCGGGGTGGCCGGCCGCCGCGGCGAGGTTGACGACCCGCCCGTGGGCGAGCAGGTTGAGCCGTCGCCCGTCGGGGAGCGTGTACTGCTCGACGAGCGGCAGCACCTCGCGGCCCTCGCCGGCGACCGCGTGCAGCCCGGCGAGGTCGATCTCGACGTCGAAGTGGCCGGCGTTGGCGAGCACGGCGCCGTCCTTCATGCGCTCGAAGTGGGCGGAGGTGAGCACGTCGCGCCCGCCGGTGACGGTGATGAACACGTCGCCGCGCGCGGCCGCCTCGAGCGCCGGCATCACGCCGAAGCCCTCCATCCGCGCCTCGAGCGCGCGCAGCGGGTCGACCTCGCAGACGATCACCTCGGCGCCGGCGCCGCGCGCCCGCAGCGCGATGCCCTTGCCGGTCCAGCCGTAGCCGAACACGACGACGCTCCGGCCCGAGAGGAGCAGGTTCGTGGCGCGCAGGATGCCGTCGAACGCCGACTGGCCGGTGCCGAAGCGGTCGTTGATCGTGCGCTCGGTGCGCGCGTCGTTGACGGCCAGCACCGTGCAGCTCAGCCCCTCGAGCGCGCGCAGCCGCACGAGCCCGGTCGTCGTCTCCTCCATCCCGCCGAGCATCCCCGCGGTCGCGTCGGCCGCGTGGAGCGTGGAGATGAGGTCGGCGCCGTCGTCGACGGTGATCTGCGGGCGGCTCTTGACGAGCGCGCCGATGTGGCGGGCGTAGTCGTCGGGCCCCTCGCCCCGGCGCGCCTGCACGACGGCGCCGTGGCGCTCGACGAGGGCGGCGGCGACGTCGTCCTGCGTCGAGAGCGGGTTGGCGGCGCACAGCGCGGTCTCGGCCCCGCCGGCGATGAGCGTGCGCACGAGGTTGGCCGTCTCGGCGGTCACGTGCAGGCACGCGGCGACGCGCACGCCCTCGAGCGGGCGCTCGGCGGCGAAGCGCTCGCGGATCGAGCGCAGGACGGGCATGAACCCGTCGGCCCAGTCGATGCGGGCGTCGCCGTCGTCGGCGAGCGCGGGGTCGGCGATGTCGGCGGTCGGGGTGGGTGGCGCGGCCATGGCGGCCGACGGATCAAATCAGACCGGGCGCATCCCGTCCGAGCCCATCGGGTAGCGAACCGCGGGTGCCGCGACGCGCCGCCACGACCACGGCCCGGGGTCCGGGCCGCGCCCGCGTCCTGGCCGGCTTCGCCGCGCTCGGCGCCTTCTGGGGCCCGTGGGGCGCCGCGCTGCCGGCCGTGCAGGACGGCGCGGGGGCCGACGACGGGCAGCTCGGGCTGGCGCTGCTGCTGATCGGGCTGGGCGCGCTGGGCTCGATGCGCCTGACCGGCACGCTCGTCGACCGGGTCGGCGGGCGCGCGACGCCGTGGACGATCGCCGCGCTCGCCGCCGCGGCGCCGCTGCCGGCGCTGGCGCGCTCGCCCGGGCAGCTCGCGGCCGCGCTGCTGGCCCTGGGCGCCGCGTCCGGCGCGATGGACGTGGCGATCAACGCCGACGGCGTGGCCGAGGAGGAGGCGTCGGGGCGGCCGGTGCTGAACCTCGCGCACGCGGCGTTCTCGATCGCGGTCGTGGCCGGGAGCCTCGCGGCGGGCGGCCTGCGCGCGCTCGGCGGCGGGGCGACGCTCGTGCTCGGACTCGCGGGCGTCGCGGTCCTGGCGGTGGCGCTGGTGCTGGCCCGCGGCGCGGGGTCGTGGTCGCGCGCGGACTCGCCCCGCGACGACGCCGACGCGCGGCGGCTCGGCCTCCCCGGCTGGCTCGTCCTCATCGGCGTGCTCTGCGCGGTCGCCTACTGGGTCGAGAACGCGTGGCAGAGCTGGGGCGCCGTGCACCTGGAGCGCGACCTCGACGCCACCGCCGGGATCAGCGCGCTCGGCCCGGCCGCGTTCGCGTCGGCGGCGGCCGCGGGACGGCTGGCCGGCCAGCGCCTGATCGGCGCGATCGGCGGCCGCGCGCTCATCGCGACCGGCGCCGCGGTCGCCGCGGCGGGCACCCTGCTGGCGGCCACCGCCGCGACGGTGGCGATCGGCGTCGCCGGCATCCTGATCGCCGGCCTGGGCACGTCGGTGTGCGCGCCGACGCTCATCAGCATGGCCGGGGCGGCCGCGCCGGCGCGGCTGCGCGGCGCGGCGGTGGCGACCGTCACGACGATCGCCTACCTCGGCTTCCTGCTCGGCCCGGCGGCGGTCGGCGGCCTGGCGACGGCCACCGACCTGCCGACGAGCCTCACGGCCGTGGCCGGGCTCGCGGCCGCCCTGTGCCTGGCGGCCGCGATGCTGCCCCTGGCGAGGACCCCCGCCAGGGGCTGAACCCGCCCCCCAGGGGCGGCGTTCCTCAGTAGCGGTAGTGGTCGGGCTTGTACGGGCCCTCGACCGGGACGCCGATGTAGGCGGCCTGGTCGGGACGCAGCTCGGTGAGCCGGGCGCCGACCGCGTCGAGGTGCAGCCGCGCGACCTTCTCGTCGAGGTGCTTGGGCAGGACGTAGACCTGCTTGTCGTACTGCTCGTTCTTCGTCCACAGCTCGATCTGGGCGATCGTCTGGTTCGTGAACGAGTTGCTCATCACGAACGACGGGTGGCCGGTCGCGTTGCCGAGGTTCAGCAGGCGGCCCTCCGACAGCAGGATGATCGAGTGGCCGTCGGGGAAGACCCACTCGTCGACCTGCGGCTTGATGTTGATCTTCTTGATGCCCGGGTACTTCTCGAGCCCGGCGACGTCGATCTCGTTGTCGAAGTGGCCGATGTTGCCGACGATGGCCTGGTGCTTCATCCGGGCCATGTCGTCGACCATGATGATGTCCTTGTTGCCGGTCGTCGTGATGAAGACGTCGGCCTCCTCGACCACGTCCTCCAGGCGCACGACCTGGTAGCCCTGCATCGAGGCCTGCAGCGCGCAGATCGGGTCGATCTCGGTGACGACGACGCGGGCGCCCTGGGCGCGCAGCGACTCGGCCGAGCCCTTGCCGACGTCGCCGAAGCCGCAGACGACGCACAGCTTGCCGGCGAGCATCACGTCGGTCGCGCGGTTGATGCCGTCGACGAGCGAGTGGCGGCAGCCGTAGAGGTTGTCGAACTTCGACTTCGTGACCGAGTCGTTGACGTTGATCGCCGGGAACAGCAGCTCGCCCTTCTTGGCCAGCTCGTAGAGGCGATGCACGCCGGTGGTCGTCTCCTCGGAGACGCCCTTGATCCCGGCCGCGATGTTCGTCCAGCGCTGCGGGTCCTCCTGCAGCGAGCGCTGCAGCAGCGTCAGGAAGACGCGGAACTCCTCGGACTCGGCGCTCGCGGGGTCCGGCACGGCGCCGGCCTTCTCGAACTCGACGCCCTTGTGGACGAGCAGCGTGGCGTCGCCGCCGTCGTCGAGGATCAGGTTCGGGCCGCCGTGGCCGGGCCAGCGCAGCGCCTGCTCCGTGCACCACCAGTACTCCTCGAGCGTCTCGCCCTTCCAGGCGTAGACGGGCACGCCCTGCGGGTCGTCCGGGGTGCCGTTCGGACCGACGACCACCGCGGCGGCGGCGTGGTCCTGCGTCGAGAAGATGTTGCAGGAGACCCAGCGGACCTCGGCGCCGAGCGCGACGAGCGTCTCGATCAGCACGGCGGTCTGGATCGTCATGTGCAGCGAGCCCATGATGCGCGCGCCCTTGAGCGGCTGGGCGTCGGCGAACTCGGCGCGGGTCTGCATCAGGCCGGGCATCTCGTGCTCGGCGAGGCGGATCTCCTTGCGGCCGAACTCGGCGAGCGAGAGGTCGGCGACCTTGAAGTCGAGCTTGGTCGGGGCGTCGGTGCTCATCGATCCTCCGGGGGCGGGGGTCAGGACAGTGCCGCCTCGAGCAGGCGCTGGTGCTTCTCCTGCTCGAAGCGCAGCCAGTCGGCGGCGGGGACGTCGTCGGGGCGCTGCGGCTTGGCCTCGAACCACGCGTCGACCGCCGCGGCGAGGTCGGGCTCGCGGCGCAGGCGCAGCGCGAAGCCCATCTCGGCCAAGCCGACGTCGTAGGCGTTCAGGAGCTCGCGCAGCGTCCGCAGGCGCTGCAGCTGCTCGGGGCCGTACAGGCGGTACCCGGCCGGCGATCGGTTGGACTCGATCAGGCCCATGCTCTCGACGTAGCGGAGCATGCGGGGTGACCAGCCCGTCGTCTCGGCGGCCTCATGGATCGTGAGGGCATCCATGGACACGACCCAAACCTTACCGGGATCGTGTCAAGGTTCCCGGCCGTCCTGCCCGCTCGGGGAGGGGAAACACCCCTCTCGGACTACTCCGTGGCCCGCAGGACGCCCTTGCGGCCCTTGTGCGCCGCCTCGTAGGCGCGCACGAGCGCCTTCAGCGCGGGATCGGCTCCGTCGAGGCGCTCGCCGACCTGGGCGACGGTCATGTCGTCGTAGCCGGGCCAGGGCTCCTCGACGCGCAGCTCGGGCTCCGCCGGCGGGGCCGGCTCGGGCGCGGGCGGCGGCGCGGGGGCGGGCGGCGGCGCCGGCGCGACGGGCTGCGGCGGTGCGGGCGGACGCAGCGCGCGCAGCGCCAGGCGCACCGGCAGCAGGGCCAGGCTCACGCCCAGGCCGACCGCGGTCCGGGCGATCCGCGCGGCGCGTTCGATGTCGTGGGAGTCCATGGCGCGATCTGTTCCCGGGCCCGGGCGCCCGAAACCTCAGCGCTGGGCGAGCTGGGTCTTGAGGTCCTCGATGACCGCAACCGGCGTCGGGTCGAGGCCCTGCAGCACCGCCAGGTACAGCGACACGAGGTCGCCGAGCAGCACGAGCGACATCACGCGCTCGACGGTCCCCTGGCCGATCGTCTGCACCCGCTGGACCGTGTGCGCCTGGCCGGCGATCAGCCGGCTGGTCAGCTCGATGCGGTCCCCGATGCGCGGGTGGTTGTCGCAGTCGTCGAGGAAGATCGCCGAGAAGCGGCCGAGCGACGCGGCGCCCTGCCAGCCGACGATCTCGTTGTGGTCGAGCTCGGGCAGCTCGTGCGAGAACGCCGGGATCTTCGCGTTCTCGTTGACCTGCGTCTTCCAGCGGTAGGCGACCGGCGTGGTCAGGCCCGAGCCGGCGACGACGGGCACGCTGCCGTGGATGGCCTGGGCGAGCGCCTTGGCCTGGCTGTCGGGCGGCGCGTCGGGGCCCCACTGGCCGCAGAGCTTGTCGAGCTGGGCGGCGGCGACGTCGATCTGGCTGGCCATCCGCGGGCCGGTCCCGCACAGCGCGGCGACCTCGAGCGCGGCGACGGTCATGTAGCCGACGGCGGCGCGCGGCTGGAAGCCCCCGGGGACCGGGATGACGGGGACGCCGTCGGCGCGGGCGCTCTCGGCGAGCTTGCCGCCGGTGGTGACGACGACGCGGCGCGCGCCGAGGAAGCCGGCCGCCTCGTAGGCGGCGAGCGTCTCCTCGGTGTTGCCCGAGTAGGACGCGCACAGGACCGTGACCTCGGGGGTCGTCCAGGGCGGCAGCCCGTAGCCGCGGGCGGACAGGATCGGGCGCGAGGCCTGGTCGCCGAGGCAGGCGCGGGCGAGCTCGCCGCCGATCGCCGACCCGCCCATTCCGGCGACGACGAGGCCGCCCGGCGAGTCCCACGGCTCGAGGTTGGCGGAGTCGACGCGCCACAGGGCGTCGCGCAGGTGCTCCGGCAGGTCCAGGATGTCGGCCAGCTGGCCGCTCGCGTCGACCGCCTCGACGGCGGCGGGGCCGAGCGCGTCCACGTCCACCGAGTTCGCCATCAGAACTTGAGCCCTCCGTCCGGGATCTCGACGCCCGGGAAGATCCGCGCGCCCCGCGTCACGACATTGTCGGCCCCGATGGTGACACCCTCGCCCAGCACGGCGCTACCCGTCACCTGGGTGCGGTCGCCGATCCGCGCGCCCGCGGCCACGATGCAGTCGCGCAGGACGCAGTCGCGGCCGATCTCCGCGCCCTGCAGCACCACCGATCGCTCGACGACCGTGCCCTCGCCGACGACGACCCCGTCGCCGAGCACGACGAGCGGCCCGACGTGGGCGCCGGCGGCGATCTCGCAGCGGTCCTCGACCAGCGCCGGCGGGATCGCCCGGCCCTCGATCACGGCGTCGTCGGCGAGCGCGAGGTAGCTGTCGCCGAGACGGTCCGCGACCGCGGTGCGCACCCGTCCCTCGATGATGTCGAACGTGCCCTGCAGATAGCGCTGGGGCGTCCCGATGTCCATCCAGTAGGCGTCGTGCGGGCACCCGTACAGGCCGTTGCCGACGAGCTGCGGCCAGATCTCGCGCTCGATCGACACGTTCTGGTCGGGCGGGATCAGGTCCAGCACCGAGCGCTCCAGCACGTACGCGCCGGCCGAGACGAGGTTCGTGTCGATCTGGTCGGGCGACGGCTTCTCGACGAACTCGCGGACCGCGTTGTCGGGCTGCAGGCGCACGAGCCCGTAGGAGCTGGGGTCGTCGACGGGCACGAGCGCGAGCGTGCCGACCGCGCCGGTGCGCTCGTGCTGGGCGAGCTGGGCGGTCAGGTCGAGGTCGGTGAGCGTGTCGCCGTTGAGCATGTAGAAGCGCTCGTCGAGCAGCGACTCGGCGTACTTCAGCGCGCCGGCGGTGCCGAGCGGGCTGGGCTCCTCGACGAAGCGCAGGCGCACGCCGTAGCGCGAGCCGTCGCCGAGGACGTTGCGCACGGCGGTCGCCAGGAAGCCGCAGCTCATGATCACGTCGTCGACGCCGTTGCGCTGCAGCCACTCGAGCATGAACGCGATGAACGGGCGGTCGACGAGCGGGACGACCGGCTTGGGCACCGTCGAGGTCAGCGGCCGCAGCCGCGTGCCCTCGCCGCCGACCAGGATGACCGCCTGCATCAGACCTTCACGCTCCCGTTCCGCCCGCGGCCGACGCCCTCGTAGCGCAGCCCCGCGGCCCGCACGGCCGCCGGGTCCAGCGCGTTGCGACCGTCGATGACGACGTCGCCGGCCATCGCCGCCGCCACCTCGTTCCAGTCCAGCTCGGTGAACTGCTTCCACTCCGTCACGAGCACGACCGCGTCGGCCCCGCGCACGGCGTCCAGCGGGCCCTCGGCGAACTCGACGCCCGAGATCAGCCTCCGCGCCTCGTCCTCGGCCACCGGGTCGTGCGCGACGACGTGCGCGCCGTCGGCCTGCAGCCGCGCGCTGAGCACGAGCGAGCTGGCCTCGCGCATGTCGTCGGTGTTCGGCTTGAACGCGAGCCCCAGCAGCGCGATCCGCTTGCCCACCAGCGACCCGAGGTACTTGTGCAGCTTGTTGATCACGCGCCGCTTCTGCAGCTCGTTGACCTCGATGACCGCGTTGAGGAGCTGGAAGTGGTAGCCGGAGTTGCCCGCGAGCTGCTTGAGCCCGAGCACGTCCTTGGGGAAGCAGTTGTGGACGACGAGACCGCCGGTGGTGACGACGGTGTGCAGACCGGAGACCTCCATCGAGTACGCGTGGCCGCCGGCGGGCCGGCGCTCGATCGACGTGACCCGCACCCAGGCGGCGTTGCCCTCGCGGGCGTAGCCGGTCGGGGCGATCCGGTTGGACTGGCGGGCGATGGATGCCAGGACGCCGGGGCGGTCGCGCTTGGGGACGAGGTGGATGGCGCGCTCGATCTGGTCGGCGCCGCTGATGCGCAGCCGGTGCGCGTCCTTCGTCGAGCGCTGCGTGCGCCCGATGCGCTGCGAGGCGACGATGCCGTCCATCGCGAGCAGGCGCAGCACGCCGTCGGCGAGCTCGTCGCTGACCGTCCCCAGCTCGATGATCACGCTCGGCCCGCCGTTCGCCGGCGACCACGACCCGCCGCCCTCGAACAGGCCCGAGAGGAGGGCGCGGCGGCCGGCCGCCGGCTGGTCCCAGATGAGGTCGGGCAGGCGCTGCTCGTCGGCGTCGCGCCCGACGCCCAGCCAGCTCGTCCACCACGCGGCCAGCAGGCGCGACGACACGACGACGTTCGCGGCCGTCGCGCCGCGGCGAACGTCGACCTTCACGCCCCGCGCGCGCCAGAAGCCGGCGACCTCGTCGACGAGATGCTCCTCGCGCGTCGGGTGGAACGACCACATCAGCCGGCGTCGCTCGCCGTCGGCGATGCAGCAGCCCTCGGCGAGGTAGAGGCCGACGATGCGCCAGAAGGCCTCGTCGAACCGCATCGGACCAAGTCCCGGAACGTCGCCGGACACGACGTCCGCCGAGAGGACGGGCGATGTGGTCCGATCGTCGAGGACGCCGGCCTGCTCGGCGAAGACGCCGGCCAGGTGGCGGGCGGCCGGGCGGACGATCACGTCGCTCTCGGTCAGCCCGGCCAGCTCCAGCGCGGCGAGCGTGTACAGGCGCAGCTCCGACTCCTCGCTGGCCGTCGACGCGGGTCCCAGCGCGAGCGGGACGCGGTCCTCGGTCGTCAGCTCGCGCGCGAGCTTGATCTCGCCGTCGCCGACGACGAACGGGTGGTCGGGCGTGCAGACGACGCGGCGCCCCATCGTCGTGCGGACCTCGAGCAGCTCGTCCGCGTCCACCCGGGAGAGCTCGATGACGGGCAGGAACTCGGGGCCCTCCCGCCCGGGACGCCACGCGAGCACCTCGAGGTCCTCGGCGCCCTCGTCCCACAGCCGCTCCAGCGTCGTGATCCGCGCGCGCCCGCCGCGGCGTGCGAGGACGGTCTCGTCGCCGGCGAGGCATGAGCCGCCGAAGCCGATCCCGGCCTGCAGGAACTTCGGGCCGATGCGGTTGTCGAGGCCCATCCCGCGCGCGACCTCGATGACGTCGGCGCCGGTCTCCTCGCAGACGTTGGCGATCTCGTTGATGAAGCTGATCTTCGTGGCCAGGAACGCGTTGGCGGCGAGCTTGACCATCTCCGCGGAGGCGATGTCGGTGCGCACGAGCGGCGCGCCCAGCGGCGCGTAGAGCTCGACGACGGCGTCGCCGGCCCAGTCGCCGTCGTCGCCGACGACGACGCGGTCGGGATGGAGGAAGTCGTTCACGGCCGAGCCCTCGCGCAGGAACTCCGGGCACGACACGTAGCGGAAGTCGCCCTTGCCCTGCTCGACGAAGTGGCGCTTGATCGCGGCGCCGGTGCCCACCGGCACGGTCGACTTCATCACGAGCGCATGACGATCCGACGGCGGCATCGCCTCGACGACCGCGTGGACGGCGGACAGGTCGGGGTCGCCGCTGTAGGTCGGCGGGGTGCCGACGGCGACGAACAGCAGCCGCGCGTGGGCGAGCGCGTCGGCGATGTCGGTCGAGAAGTGCATCCGCTCGCGGTTGCGGGCCACGAGCTCCTCGAGCCCCGGCTCGTAGATGGGGATCTCCCCCCGCTGCAGGCGGGCGATCTTGTCGGCGTCGATGTCGACGCACCACACCTCGTTCCCGAGCTCCGCGAAGCCCGCGGCCGTCACCAGGCCCACGTAGCCGGTGCCGACGACGCCGATCGGTTCACGTTCTGCCATGCGGCGCCGGAGGCTACCGCCCCGCGTGCGGTCAGGTCCCGACGCGGCGCAGCGACTGGGCGATGCCGAGCATCTGCTTCTCGGTGAGCGTCTGCAGCAGCGTGTTGGAGACCCAGTAGGCGGCGTTGCGGGTCCGCCACGCCACCAGCCGCAGCCGGTCGCCGTCGTAGAACAGCTCGTACGTGCGGCCGCGCATCCGCCGCGTCTCGCTCGGGTTGTCGAGGATCGGCGGCGCCTTCCAGGTCGTGCCCTGGATGCCGTAGTACTGGCCCAGGCCGGGGGCGCGCACGACCAGGCGGTAGGCCTTGTAGCGGTGGCCGCCGGAGTCCTTGATCCGGTACGCGCGCGGGCTCTCGAGGTCGCTGACGTAGCTGGAGCCGTCGGCGGCCAGCGTCGGGTAGTAGACCGGCAGCGGCGCCTTGCCGCCGCCCTTCAGCTTCGACAGCTCGACCGCGACCTGGATGCCCTGGTCCTCGGCGGTCGTGCGCGCCTCGAACGTCCCCGGGAACGACCGCGACGAGCGCTTCTTCGACGAGCGGCTGCGGCGCTTGGAGTCGCCGGCGCGCGGCTCGGGCTCCCCGCGCCCGCCCTTGGTCTCCTTGCCCTCCATGAACTCCTGGACGGTCTCCTGGATCTGCTCGGGCGTCGCCTCGACGTAGGTCTCGCCGATCTCGCCGCGGAAGTGGACCTCCTGCACCGGGTTCTGGGCCGACTCGTAGCCGAGCTTCAGGAGGCGGAGGATCGCCTGCGTGCCGCGGATGTCGGTCTGCGTGTTGCGCGCGAAGATGCGCAGCAGCTCCTCGCGGTCGTTGAGCAGCTTCGAGACGCCGACCTGGTCCTTGGCCTGGCGCAGGAACTCCTGCTGACGCGCGGCGCGGACGAGGTCGGTGTCGAAGTGGCGGTAGCGGACGTAGTCGAGCGCGTCCTGGCCGCACAGCTTCTGGTAGCCCGGCGCGATGTCGATCGTCGCGTAGTCGTGGTCGCTGCCGTTGGGCGGGTTGTTGTCGTTGAAGTAGCGCCGGTCGACGTCGACGTACACGCAGCCGAGCCGGTCGACGGCGTCGCGGAACCCGCCGAAGTTGATGTTGACGACGTGGTTGATCTCGATGCCGAGCAGGTTCTTGACGGTCTTCACCGTCAGGCCCGGCCCGCCCAGCGAGTAGGCGGCGTTGATCTTGTCGACGACCACGCCGTTCTTGGTCGGGATCTCGACCTTCAGATCGCGCGGGATCGACATGACCGCGGTCGCCCCGCGCTCGGGGTCGAGGCGCAGGAGGATGATCGTGTCCGAGCGGGACGGGTTCTTCTGCTGGATGTCGATGTAGCGGCGGTCGGAGCCGAGCACCAGCAGCGTCTGCGGCTCGCCGGCCTCGACGTCGTCGAGCGCGTTGACCGCGGTCTCGGGGAGGTCGATGCTCTCCTGCTCGAGGATGTCGGCGACCTCCTTGACCTGCAGCAGCGCCGCGGTCGCGGTGGCGCCGGCGGCGCACAGGAAGATGATGAAGCCGGCCAGCAGGAAGCGCCAGATCACCCCTCGGCCGGGGCGCGGCACCTTCTGGCCGTCGTCGTAGACGCTCACGCGCCGCCCTCCACGGCCCGCAGCGGGGTCGGCTCCGCGGCGGCGGCCAGCCGGCCCGGCAGCTCCTCCACGAACGTGGCCAGCGCCTGGCGGTAGCGCGCCAGCGAGGCCAGCGACACCCACTCCTCGGGCCCGTGGTGGCCGCCGCCGACCGGGCCGAACTCGACCGCCGGGATGCCCGCCTCGAGGAACGCGACGGCGTCGCTGGCGCCGTCGCGGCCGATCGACAGCGCGTCGCCCTCGGCGGCGCGGCCCACGGCGTCGCGCAGCGCGAGCACGAACGGGTTGGAGCGCGACACGATCGCGGGCGCGCGCGTGAAGCAGCGCACGATGTGCAGGTCGGGGATCGAACGGATCTGCGCGAGCAGGTCGCCGGGGTCCTGGTTGGGCAGGTAGCGGATGTCGACGTCCATCCAGCAGGTGTCCGGGACCTTGTTGAAGACGTCGCCGCCGGCGATGCGCGCCAGGTTGATCGAGGGGCGGTCGAAGAGGTCCGAGCTCATGCGGCTGAACGGCAGCGTCTCGATGCGGCGGAAGACGTCGTAGGCCTTCAGGATCGCGTTGTCGCCCAGCCACGGCGTGGATCCGTGCGCCGCCGTCCCGTTGACTTCGACGCGGACCGCCAGGACGCCTTTCGCCTGGACCCCGATGTGGAGGTCGGTCGGCTCGCCGGTGATCGCGAAGCCGGCGTCGCCGAGGCGCCCGGCGACCAGCGCGTCGATCGAGCGCGAGTCGACGTCGTCGGACTCCTCGTCGGGCACGCACACGAACCGCACGTTCACGGCGTCCTGCTCGGCGGCGTCGCGCAGCGCGAGCATCATCGCGGCGAGCGCGCCCTTCATGTCGTAGGCGCCGCGCCCGTACAGGCGGTCGCCCTCGACGCGCGGCTCGAACTGGCCCTCGCGCCCGGGGACGACGTCGACGTGGCCGTGCAGCACGACCCGCGGCACGTCGGGGCCCGACGGGCCGACCTCGGCGAGCACCACCGGCAGCTCCCCGTGCTGGTGGTCGGAGACGCGGATGTCGCGCGACTCCAGCCAGCCCTTCACGAAGCCCGCCGCCGCCCGGATCCCGTCCTGGTTCGAGGTGTCATACGTGATGAGGCGCTCGGCCAGGAGGCGCTCGTCCATCCGCAGCATGGTAGGGAAGCGCCCGGTCCCGACCGGCGGCGTCACCAGGTGCGGATGCGCTCCCGCGTCGTGCGGTGGCCGGCGCGCAGGCGCGCGTCGAGCACGATCGCCCCGGAGGCGTTCACGCGCAGGGGGTTGAGGTCGCCCTCCAGCAGCTCGGGGACGTCCTCGAACAGGCGCGTGAGGCGCAGCACGACGGCCTCCAGCGCGTTGCGGTCGGGCTGCGGCAGGCCCGCGCGCGTCTCGCGCAGCCAGGTGGACACGACCGGCGAGTCGCCGATCAGCTCCTCGGCGTCCACGTCGGTCGCGGGCGCCAGGCGGAACGCGACGTCGCCGGGCAGGCCGGCGTGGCGGCCGCCCACGCCGACGCCGGTGACGACGCCCAGGTCGGGGTGGTTGACCGCGCCGACGAGCACGTCGACGCCCGCCTCGGCCAGCGGCTGCACGCTCGCGCCGTGCCAGTCGCGCCCCGCGCCGGTGACGCGCTCGCGCAGCGCCTCCCACCCGGCGCGCACCGCGGTCTCGCCCTCGAGGCCCAGCAGCACCGCGTCGACCTCGGCGGCCTGGGCGGGGGCCGGGAACAGCGCCTTCACGGCGACCGGCCCGTCGATCTCGGCCGCCGCCGCGACGGCCTCGTCGGCGTCGGCGCAGCGGCGCTGGTCGAGCTGCCGGATCCCGTAGGCGTCCAGCAGCGCGTCGACGTCCTCGGGCCCGAGCCAGACCTCGTCGTCCCCGGCGTCGGCGAGGAGGCCGAGGACGCGGTCGCGCGCGGCCTCGGCGTCGATGCCCTCCATCGACGGCCGCTGGCCCATCGGCCGCGACAGCCACGCGCGGCGGTCGGCGGCCAGCGCGAGCACCTGCGCGCACGCCTCCGGGAAGCGGAAGTTCGGCACGGTGCCGCCGGCCGCGGCCATCCGCCCGTCGGCGCGCACGACGGACGCGGCGACCGGCTTGGTGCGCGCCGGCGGCGGGTCGGGGGCGCCCGCGCTCTGCGGCGCCGGCTCGGGCTCGAGCGCGGCGAGCATCTCGTCGGGCGACACGCCGGCGAGGTCGACGGTCAGCACGATCGCGGCGTCGACGGCCTCGTCGGCGAGGACGGCGTTCAGCGCGGCGCGCAGGTCCGACGGCGCGGCCGAGATCCCGAGGTCGACCGGGTTCGTCGTCCGGTCGGCGTGCGGGACGGCCGCCGCGATCGCCGCCGACGTGGTGGGTGCCAGCGGCGCGACGGTCAGGCCGCGGCTGAGGCACGCGTCGGCGGCCAGCGTGCCCAGGCCGCCGGAGTTCGTGACGACGGCGACGCGGCGGCCCGCGGGCAGCGGCTGGCGCTCGAGCAGGGCGGCGGCGTCGAACAGCGCCTGGGCGCCCTCGACGCGCAGCACGCCCGCCTGGCGGAACAGCGCGTCGAAGACGGCCTCGCCGCGCAGGGCGCGGCCGGTGCTGGAGCCGTCGGCGGCGGCGACGTCGCCGTCGCGATGGCCCTTCACCGCGACGATCGGCTTGCGGCGCGACACCCGCCGCGACAGCATCGAGAAGCGCCGCGGGTTGCCGAACGACTCCATGTAGAGCGCGATCGCGGCGACGTGGTCGTCCTCCTCCCACCACTCGAGCAGGTCGTTCGTGGAGACGTCGGCGCGGTTGCCGAGCGTGACGAAGCTCGCGACGCCCAGGCCGCGGCCGACGGCCTGGCCCAGCAGCGCGATCCCCAGGGCGCCCGACTGCGACGAGATCGCCAGCCGGCCGGGCTTGGGGCGCAGCGTCCCCAGCGTCGCGTTCATCGCCACGTCCGGGTCGGTCGAGAGGACGCCGAGGCTGTTGGGCCCGATCAGGCGGATGCCGTGGTCGCGCGCGAGGTCCAGCAGCGCGTCCTGGCGGCGGCGACCCTCCTCGTCGCGCTCCGCGAACCCGGCGGAGACGACGATCAGCCCGTGGACGCCCGCGCCGGCCGCGTCGCGCGCGACGTCGAGGACCTCGGTGGCCGGGACGGCGAGGACCGCGACGTCCGGGGTCTCGGGGATGTCGGACACCCGCGGGTAGGCGCGCACGGAGTGCACGACCTTCGCCTGGCGGTTGACCGGCGTGGCGATGCCGGTGAAGCGGCCGTCGAGGAGGTTGGCGAAGATCGTGCCGCCGACGCTGCCGGGCGCGTTGGAGGCGCCGACGACGGCCACCGACGACGGCGCCAGCAGCGGGCGCAGGGACGCGACGGTGGCGAGGTGGTCGCGCTCGGCGATCCGCTCGGCCAGCGTCTCGGTCGGGCGGATGTCCAGCGACAGCTCGACGACGCCCTGGCTGGCGGTGCGCTTCACGGCGAAGCCGGCCGACGAGAACACGCCGAGCATGCGCCGGTTCTCCGACATGACGGAGGCGTCGAAGCGGTCGATCCCGTGCTGGGCGGCATGGGCGGCGAGCTGCTCGAGCATGCGCGTGCCCAGCCCGCGCCCCTGCTCGCTGGCCAGCACGGCGAACGCGACCTCCGCGGCGCCCAGCTCGCGCAGGCGCTCGTAGCCGGCGACCGCGACGATCTCGCCCTCGCGGTGGGCGAGCAGCGCGACGCGGCTCTCGCCGTCGGCGGCCGCGTAGTGGGCGGCGACGCGGTCGGAGCGCACGTGCCCGTGGAAGCGCAGGTAGCGGCTCTCGGGGTCGAGGCGATCGAAGAAGTCCTTGATCGCCGGCTCGTCGGCGGGCTCGGGCGCGCGCAGGCGCAGGACGCTGCCGTCGCGCAGGATGACGTCGCGGACCAGCTGCACCATGGGGCGCAGCCTACGTGGCGGCCCGGTGCGCCTCCCGCTCGCGCAGCTCGATGCGGCGGATCTTGCCGGTCAGCGTCTTGGGCAGGTCGGCGACGAACTCGACCTGGCGCGGGTACGCGTACGCCGAGTGGCGGTCGCGCACGAACGCGCCGATCTCGCGGCCCAGCTCCTCGGAGGGCTCGTAGCCGGCGGCGAGGACGACGAAGGCCTTCACGACGGTGCCGCGGCGGGCGTCGGGCGCCGCGACGGCGGCGGCCTCGGCGACGGCCGGGTGCTCCAGGCAGGCCGACTCGACCTCGAACGGCCCGATGCGGTAGCCGGCGGAGATGATCACGTCGTCGGCGCGGCCGGCGTACCAGACGTAGCCGTCCTCGTCCTGGGTGGCGGCGTCCTTCGTGTGGAACCACTCGCCGCCGAAGGTCTCCCGCGTGGCCTCGTCGTTGTTCCAGTAGCCCAGCGGCCAGTGCGGGTTGGAGTGGGCGCGCAGGCAGATCTCGCCGCGCTCGCCCTGCGCGACGGGCCGCTCGTCCTCGTCGAGGATCTGCACGTCCCAGCCGGGCATCGGGCGGCCCATCGACCCCTCGCGCACCTCCATCCACGGGAAGTTCGCGCACAGCGGATAGGACTCGCTGAGGCCGTAGTAGTCGAGCACGGTGACGTCGTACTGGTCGCGGAACCAGCGGATCGCCTCGGGGTTGAGCGGCTCGCCGGCGCTGCAGACGCGGCGGAAGCGCTGCGGGAAGCGGGTGCGGGCGTCGGCGATGCCCATCATCGAGCGGATCGCGGTGGGGGTCGCGAAGACGTTGGTGACCTCGTGGCGCGAGAGGACGTCGAGCTGGCGCTCGGGGTCGAAGCCGCCCTCGCGCTGCAGCACGACCTGGACGGCGCCGAGGCGCCAGGGGCCGAGCAGCGGCGCGATGCCGGCGGCCCACGCCCACTCCCCCATGCCGTGGAAGCGCTCGCCGTCGGCGATCTCGTGGCAGTACGTGAACTCCTCGTGGGCGAGCAGGTAGCGGTGGGCGTGGAGGATGCCCTTGGCCAGGCCGGTCGTGCCGGACGTGTAGTAGAGCTGGGCGGGGTCGTCGGCGCGGGTGTCGACGGTGGCGAAGTCGGTCGGCTGCGCGTCGGCCTCGTCGAGCAGCAGCACGTCGGCGCCGAGCGCGGCGAAGCGGTCGCGGTGGGCCTCGTCGGTGACGAGCAGCTTGGCGCCGGAGTCCTCGAGGCGGTGGCGGATGCCCTCGTCGCCGTACAGCACCGACATCGACAGCAGGATCGCGCCGGCCCGGGAGACGGCCATGAAGGTCGCGGCGGCGTCGACGGTCGCCGGCAGGACGACGGCGACCCGGTCGCCCGGCTCGACGCCGTGGGAGGCGAGCAGATGCGCGATCTGGGCGCTGCGGTCCTGCAGCTCGCCCCAGGCGACGTGCGTGACGCGCCCCGACGGGTCCTCGTGGATCATCGCGAGCTTGTCGCGCGGGTGGCGCTCGCAGACGTCGCGGCAGATGTTGTAGCGCTCGGGCACGCGCCAGCGGTGCGCGGCCACGACCTGCTCGTACGTCGGCATCGGCCCCTCCTCGGATCGCTCGGCGGATCCCTACCCGATCCGACTGCTCACGCGCACGCCGCGCGCGCCCCGCCACGCGTTGCTTGTCACCTTTTGCGTCGCAGGGACGCAAAAGGTGACAAGCAACGTGTCCGCGGCGGCGCGGCGCTCAGGCGCCCGCGCCCAGCGCGCCCGCGCGCAGGTCGCTCGGGGTGCACCCGTACGTCTCGCGGAAGACGCGGCTGAAGTGGGCCGGGTTGGCCAGGCCCCAGCGGCGGGCGATCTCCGAGATCGTCTCGTGGGCGAGCGCGGGGTCGCACAGGTCGCGGCGGCAGGCCTCCAGGCGGCGCTCGCGGACGAAGTCGGTGACGGTCAGGCCCTCGTCGGCGAACAGCTTCTGCAGGTAGCGCGTCGAGACGTGGTGGCGGCGCGCCAGCGACTGCAGGCCGAGGTCGGGGTCGCCGAGGCGGGCCTCGACGTCGGCCTTCACCTGCGCCAGCAGCGCGGCGCCCGACGCCGCTCGCGTGCCGGTCGGCGTCAGCGCGTCCTGCGAGTGCACCGCCCGCACCAGCGCGATCAGCGCGTCGGCCAGGTCGCCGCGGTTGACCGCCGGGCCGGAGGCGCTCTCGGCGTCGAGCGTGCGCCACGTCTGGCGCAGCATCTCGGTCGTCATCGCGCCCAGCGGCGAGTCGCCGGGCAGGCGGCGCGCGGTCTGGCGCGAGATCGCGTCCGCGCGGGCGCCCAGCAGCGCGCGCGGCATGCTCAGCAGCATCAGCTCGAACGGCTCCAGGTGCGTGGCGCGGAAGGGCCGCGAGCTCTCCCAGCTGGATAGGTCGCCCACCCCGAAGCCGGCGGACCGCCCGCCCTGCTCGATCCGCGACCGCCCCCGCAGCGCGAGCGCGATCAGCAGCACCTCCGGGTCGTAGGTACGGATGTCGACGCCGGTGCGCAGCCCCACGCCGTGGTCGCTGACGAGCCGGAACAGCTCGATCGGCCCCACGTGGTGGCGCTCGATCCGGCTGGACTTGAGCGCGCCGCCGCCCGCGTGCATCGGGAAGAAGATCCGCTCGCAGGCCTCGCCCCAGCGCTCGGGGCGCTCGTCCGGCGCCAGTGTCGTCGTGTCGAACAGCAGTGCCATGCCGCGAAATCCCGCCGGCTCCGGCCGGCGTCCTCCGGGGCCAGGATAGCTGCGGCCGTCAGAGCAGTTCGAGGAGGTCGTCCACCCCGTGGACGAACAGATCGGGCCGCTGGCCCTCGGGCACGGTCTCGATGTCGATGTCGCCCGTGGTGCCGGTGCGCACGAGCACGGTCTTGGAGCCGCCCATGCGGCCCAGCCGGATGTCGAGCGCGACGTCGTCCCCGATGACCGCGAGCTTCGTGGCCGGCAGCCCGAAGTACGTGCGCATCTCCTCGACGGCCACCCGCGACGGCTTGCCGACGACCTTCGGGCGCGTCTCCGACACCTTCGCGATCCCCGCCGTGATCATCGCCCCGCGGCTGAAGATCAGCCCGTTGGCCCCCATGTAGCCGGCCACGTAGCTGCCGGTCAGCAGCGGCGCGCCGCGCGTGACGGCCCGCGCCGCCCGCTCCATCTGGGCCAGGTCGACCATGCCGTCGACGTGGGTGACGAGCACGACGCGGGCGTCGTCCTCGTCGGTCAGCGGCACGCCCGCGGCCGCCATCCGCTCCCGCGTGGCCGGGGTCGCGAACAGCATCACCGGCTTGCCGTCGTGGTGGCGGCGCAGGTACGTCAGCGCGCTCTCGACCGGTGTGATGACCTCGTCGTCGTTGAGCGGCAGCCCGTCCTCGCGCAGCCCGCGCGCCAGCTCCCAGGCCGGCACGTGGCTGCCGTTCGTGAACAGCACGAACCGCCGACCCGACGCGCGGATCGCATCGAGGATCTCGACGGCGCCCGGAAGCGGCCGCCCGCGGCCGTCGGGGCCGCGGTGGACGAGCGTCCCGTCCACGTCGAACACGAAGCCCTGCACGTCGTCAAGTCGCACGTCGCCACACCACCGTCTCTCCGTCCTTGGCCATCGAGAAGTGCGCGATCGACGGACGCGACTCGAGCTCGCGCAGCAGCGTCACCAGCGGCGAGCGGCCCGGCCGCGCGGCGGGCGGCGGCGCGGGCTTCCCGCGGTTGGCGACCATCGCGTCGACCTGCTCGGCCGGCATCGTCAGGCGCAGCAGCAGCTCCTCGTCGGAGATGCGCCGGCCGAAGCGCTCGCGCGCGCCCTCGAGCGTCACCGGGGTGGGGTCGCGCAGGCGCTTGGCCTGCGGGCGCGCCAGCACCTTCTCGGCGATCTCGGGGTCGACCGGGGCGGGCGGATCGCCGTAGTGGCCGAGGAAGAAGCGGACGGTCTCGTCGGACACGTTCGCCCACCGCTCGCCGTCGATGATGTTGCGCGTCGCCTGGCTGAGCACGAACTGGGACACCGGGGTGACGAGGATCGGGTAGCCCATCTCGTGGCGGACGCGCACGACCTCCTCGAGCACCGCGTCGAACAGCTCGGGCCGGCGGATCTCCTCGAGCATCCGCTTCGTCGTGGAGACCATCCCGCCGGGGAGCTGGTGCGTGTAGTAGCCGAGGTCGAGCTCGCCGGGCGTGCCCGCCGACAGCCCCTTCGCCTCGCGGATCGCCTCGAAGTGCGCGGCCACCTCGGCCTGGGCCTCCAGGTCGAGCCGGTGCGAGAAGCCGGCCGCCTCCAGGTTGCCGACGGTGTTGGCCACCTCCGGCTGCGACGTGCCGCGCGACAGCGGGCCCGACGCGGTGTGCACCACCTGGAAGCCGGCCTTCACGCCCTCGACGTACACCAGCGGGGCCAGCCCGATCGTGCAGTGGCTGTGCAGCTCGGCGGGCCGGTCGCCGGCGGCCTTGACGAAGTGCGGCGCCAGCTCGCGCACGGCGTCGGGGGTCAGCAGGCCGCCCGGGTCCTTCAGGTACAGCCGGTCCATCTCCTCGCAGTCGGCCATCGCGGCGGCGCGCTCGGCGTAGTAGGCGTGCGTGTGGACCTCGCTGATCGAGTACGTCAACCCGATCACGATCTCCTCGATCCCCTCGCGGCGCGCGAGCGCGGCGACGCGCTTCAGGCGCGCCGGGTCGTTGGAGGGGTCGGCGACCTGCACCCGGCGGATGCCGTTGCGCGCCACGAGGCGGAACGACATCGCCATCACGTCCTCCTCGGCCGGCACCCACGTGATGAAGCGCATGCCGGTCGTGATCATGCTCAGCGGCGTGTTCGGCATCGCCGCGCTGACCTGGCGCAGGCGCTCCCACGGGTCCTCCTGGTGGAAGCGCACCGACACGGCCATGTGCGTGCCGGAGGTGAAGTCGACGGCGTGGTAGCCGACGCGGTCGAGCGTCGGAGCGATCGCGAGCACGTCCTGGGTGCGCAGCCCGGTGGCGCTCCAGAGGCTCTGGTTGCCGTCGCGCGGGGTCGTGTCGACGACGTCGATGAGGCGGCTCATGCGGCCTCCGGCTCCACGCGGAACAGCGGCTGGCCGTACTCGACGAGCGTCGCGTTCTCGGCGCAGACCTCGACGATCGTGCCCGCGACGCCGGCCTCGATCGAGTTCATCATCTTCATGACCTCGACGATCGCGACGACCGTGTCGGGCTCGACGCGGCTGCCGACGTCGACGAACGGGTCGCGGCCCGGCGCCTCGGCCCGGTAGAAGGTGCCGAGCATCGGCGCCTCGATCGTGACCAGGCCGTCGGCCGCGGGCGCCGTCGCGGGCGGATCGGCGGGCGGCGCGGGCGCAGGCGCGACCGCGGGCGCCGCCGGGGAGACCGGCGCAGGCGCGGGCGCCGGCGCCGCCATCGCCACCGGCGCCGCGGTCTGCTGCGCCCCGGCGCGCGCGACGTACAGCGACAGCCCGTCGCGCTCCAGGCGCAGCTCGTCGACCTGCGACTCGTCGATGATCCGCAGGATCTCGCGGACGTCCTCGTCGGTGAGCGCCATCGGCGTCAGCGCTGCCCGCCGCCGGCGGACTTGACCCCGAACGTCGCCATCACCATCGAGAGCGCATCCCCGCCGGCCGGCTTCTCGGCGACGGCCGGCTTCGTCGTCGTCACCGGCCGCGACTGGACGATGTAGACGCCCTCGGGGACCGACGCGTCGCGGGCGATCGCCCACTCGATGTCCTGCGCGCTGCCGAAGTAGCGCTCGACCTTGCGGCCCACGTCGACGAGCGCGGCGATCGCGTCCTCGTCGAGGCAGCGCACGTCGCGGCGCTCCGCCGGCACGTCGACGCGCACCGCGCCGCGGCCGCCCGGGTCGGGGACGTACTCGAGCTCCTTGCTGTGGATGTGCTCGCGCACGACCTCGCCCGTGACCTTGCTGACGAGCAGGTCGTCGGGCGTCACCTCGCCGCCGACGACGGCCAGGCCCAGGCCCCAGGACGCGTTGATCGCGATCATGCTGCGGTCGCCGCTGACCGGGTTGCAGGTGAACATGACGCCCGACACGCCCGCGTCGACCATCAGCTGCACGGTCACGCCCATCGCCGGCTCGGGCGCCGCGCCCAGCCGCGCCCGGTAGCTGATCGCGGTCGGGCTGAACAGGCTGACCCAGCAGTCGCGCACCGCGTCGCAGACGTGGCCGACGCCGCGCACCCACAGGTACGTCTCCTGCTGGCCGGCGAACGTCGCCTCCTCGCTGTCCTCGCCGACCGCGCTCGAGCGCACCGCCACCGGCGGCTCCGGCTCGCCCGCCGCCTCGGCCACGTCGGCGTAGCGGGCGGCGATCTCCTCCTCGACCGCGGTGGGGATCGGCGCGTGGCGCATCGCCTCGCTGATCGTGCGCGACGCCCCCGACACGGAGTCGACGTCGCCGATCGTCATGTGCGACAGCGCGTCGTCGATCGTGCGCTGCAGGCCCGACTCGCGCACGAACGCGTGGAACGCGCTCGTCGAGAGGGCGAACCCGGGCGGGACCGGGATCCCGCCCGCCAGCAGCTCGCCGAGGCTCGCGCTCTTGCCGCCGAACGCCGGCTCGTCGGCGCTGCGCAGCCGGTCGAGCGTCTGAGTGTGCGGCGCCTCAGCCATCGCCGTCCCCGTCGAGGATCGTGACCACGCCGTTCGTGCCGTCGACGCGCACGCGCTGGCCGGTCTTGATCGTCGCGGTCGCGCGGCCGGTGCCGACCACGGCGGGCAGCCCGTACTCGCGGCACACGATCGCCGCGTGCGACATGACGCCGCCCACGTCGGTGACGGTCGCCGAGATCTTCGAGAAGATCGGCGCCCAGGCGGGCGACGTGGAGCCGCAGACGAGCACCTCGCCCTCGCGCACGTCGCCGATCTGGTCGACCGAGCGCACGACGCGGGCGACGCCCTCGATCGTGCCCGGCGACGCGGCCGCGCCGTTCAGCGACGACCCGCCCTCGACCTGGCTGGCCCAGTCGCGCACGCGCTCGTCGGTGATGCCCCACAGCATGATCAGCGTCGGGTCCATCACCTTCTCGGGGGCGGTGCCGAGCGCCGGCGGCGGGTTCCACTCCTTGAAGCGCTCCAGGATCTCCTTGCGGCGCGCGACGATCGGCGGCCAGTGGGTGGGGCCGGCCGGCTTGCCGCCCGTCGCCCACGTCAGCGTCAGCTCGTCGAGCGCGGAGGCGACCTCGTGGCGGGTGAGGTGGAAGACGTCCTCGCCGTCCTCGAGGAACCCGTTGCGCGCGAGCAGCGCGCCGAACTCGCGGATCTTGTTCCACCAGCTCGTCAGGAACCAGTAGTCGCAGAAGAACTTGTGCTCCTCGACGTACGGGAACACCTTGCGCGACAGGTTCAGGAGGTCGTCGAACGTCGCCTGCGCGCTCTCGTCCAGCAGCTCGCGGTAGCCGTTGGCCAGGCGGTCGCGCTCCTCGCGGATCTGCTCGGTCGGGCGCTCGATCTCCTGGCCGGCCTGCAGCGCGGCGATGTGGCCGATGAGCGACGCGTACGGGATGGACGGCTCGTCCAGCCAGGAGCGGTAGAAGTGGTACAAGCCGTCGCCGGTGGCCATGTGGAACCACGGCTCCTTGACCTTCTCGAGCTCCTCCAGCCACGCCCGGCCGGCCTCGCTGGTGGCCAGCTCGGCGTCGATCTCCTCGGGCGTGCGGCCCTGGCGGAACGCGCCGTCGACGCCGGTCTCGATCGCCAGCCGCGCCAGGCGCCGCAGCTCCTGGTCGGGGCGGAACAGGATGACGTCGATGCCCGCGACCATCTGCGCGATGTGCTGGTCGGGGATGTCGGGCAGGTTGGCCTTGCAGAACTCGGCCAGCGTCGCGTACGCGCCGTAGCCGAGCAGCAGCAGCTCGAAGTGGTGCTGCCACATCAGGTCGCCCATCCGCAGCGTGCGGCTGTAGGCGTCCTGCACCCGGTAGAAGCTCGTGTTCTGCTCGCCGGAGACGACCGCGTCGGGCTCGTACTCGGGCAGGTCCGGGACCTCGAGCTCGGACAGCTCCTTGATGAGCTGCTCCATGTTGGAGCGCCACTTGCCGTAGAGCTCGTCCCAGTTCTCGTAGTAGTAGCCGGCGCGCTTCTGGAACACCTCGGCGCGCTCGGCGACCTTCTCGGGGTCGAGGACCGGGTTGCCGGTGATGTAGATGTAGCCGTTGACGACGCGCCAGTCGATGCCCATCGCCGGCGGCACCGCGAACACGCGGTTCTGCCAGGAGCCGATCCCCTGGTAGGGCGAGTCGATGCAGACGACGTCGAACGCCGGCATCGGCTCGGGGAAGTGCATCGAGTTCCAGAACCAGAACCGGCCCTCGTCGGCCTCGCGGCGCGATTCCAGGAACCGGCCGTAGTACGGGTACATCTCCTCCCAGCCCTCGCAGCCGGGAAGCGTCTCAACCTCGTACGGACTCGGGAAGGACCCGGTGGCGGGCGTCGTCGAAGCCATGCGCTCTCTCCTCCTTGCTTCCCGTCGATGGTAGGCGCGCACGCGCATGCACGGCTAGCACGCGCGCGCACACCTCCTGTGCCGCGGGCGAACAGTTCGCCCGCGGCCGGGCCGGCGGCCCGCTAGCCCCAGACGGTCTCGGCGACCTCGGCGACCAGGCGCAGCTTGCGCTCCTGGTCCTCCTCGGAGATCGGGTTGCCGTCGGCGATCGAGGCGAACCCGCACTGGGTCGAGATGCCGAGCTGCTCGCGCGGGAAGTGGCGGGCGGCGTCGTCGACGCGGGCGGCGATCGCCTCGCGCGGCTCCTCGCCGGCGCGCTTGGTCGACACGAGCCCGAGCACCACCTGGCGGTCGTCGGGCGCCTGCGCGAGCGGCTCGAACGTGCCGGAGCGCTCGTCGTCGTACTCGAGCAGGTAGGCGTCGAACGCGCCGGCGCGCTTGAACAGCGCCTCGGCGATCTCGTCGTAGCCGCCGCTGGCCATCCACATGCCGGCGTTGTTGCCGCGGCACAGGTGGATCGCCAGGCGCACGCCGCTGATGCCCTCGACCATGCCGTTGATGAGGTCGATGCCCTCGGTGAGCATCCGCTCGGGCGGCATGCCGCGCGACTCGGCCCACTCGCGCACGCGCGGGTCGACGAGCGTGGCGAGCTCGGGGGCGTCGACCTGGATGTACTCGCAGCCGAGCGCGACGAGCTCCTCGATCTCCGAGCGCCCGACCTCGGCGGCCGCCGCGAACATCTCGAAGGCGTCCTTGTAGACCGCCTTCGTGTAGCGCGGGTTCCACAGCCCGTAGAGGATCATCGGGCTGGGCACGGTCACCTTCAGCGGCTTGCGCGCCCGCGCGCGGGCGTAGCTGTACTCCTCGGCCACGAGCGAGCGCTTCTTGCGCAGCGGGCCGGTCACCGCGGTCGGCAGGACCCAGTCGAGCTCGCCGTCGGGGTTCGCCCACGGCATCGGGTTGCCGTGCTCGACGACCTCGATGCCCTCGACGGTCTCGGTGATCGGGCCCATGAACATGAAGCGCCGCAGCTCGCCGTCGGTGACGACCTCGACGCCGGAGCCCTCCTGCACGGCGATCACCTGGTCGACGGCGCGATCCTCGATCCGCTTGAACTCCGCCGGGCTCAGGGTCCCCGCCTCGAGCGCGGCCCGCGCCCCGGCGAGGTAGGTCGGGCGCAGCATCGACCCGACGACCTCCGCTCGGAACATGTCTCCTCCTTGTCGATCCGACGTGTGACCGCCGCGATCGTATGGCCGCGCCGGCGCGGGCGCTGGCCTGTGCGCGCCCACCGTTGTGCCGGGCGCGCACTCCTACGCGGCGCGCCGGCGCTCCAACAGCCGCCGCTCCGGGCCGTCCGGGGTGAGCGCCAGCGCCCGGTCCAGCGCGTCGCGCGCCTCGTCGCCGCGGCCCAGCCGCCGCAGCAGCTCGGCGCGCGTGGTGTGCAGGTAGCGGTAGCCGTCGAGGTCCGGGGCGAGCGCGTCGACGATCGCCAGGGCCTCCTCCGGCGCGCCCGCCTGGGCGACGGCGACCGCGCGGTTGAGCTCGACAACGGGCGAGCCGGTCCGCGCGGCCAGCTCGCCGTAGAGCAGGGCGATCTGCTCCCAGTCGATCGGGTCCTGGACCTGCAGCGACGCGATCGCCGCCTGCAGCACGTACGGCCCGCGGCCGCCGAGCGCGAGCGCGCGGTCCAGCAGCGCCCGCCCCTCGTCGATGCGGTCCTGGTCCCAGCGCGCCCGGTCCTGCTCCTCGAGCAGGACGAGGTCGTCGCCGGCGAAGCGGGCGTCGCGGCGGGCCTCGTGGACGAGCATGAGCGCCAGCAGCCCGAGCGGCTCGGGCTCGCCGGGCATCAGGTCGGCGACGATCCGCGCGAGGCGGATCGCCTCGCCGGCGAGGTCGGCGCGGTCGGGATGGCCGTAGCCCTGGTTGAAGATCAGGTACAGGACGGCGAGCACGGCGGCGAGGCGCTCGGGCAGCGCGTCGGCGGGCGGCACCGCGAACGGGATCCCGGCGGCCGAGATCTTCGCCTTCGCCCGCGTGAGGCGCCGCTTCATCGTCTCGGGCGCGACCAGGAACGCGCGCGCGACGTCCTCGGTGTCCAGGCCGCCGAGCGTGCGCAGCGTGAGCGCCACCTGGGCCTCGGTCGCCAGCGCCGGGTGGCAGCAGGCGAAGATCAGCTCGAGGCGCTCGTCGGGGATCGCCGTCTCGTCCAGCCCGTCCACGTCGTCCTCCATCGCCTCGGCGACCTCGAGGTCCGCCAGCCGGCGGTCGAGCGTGCGCCGCCGGCGCAGGACGTCGATCGCGCGGTTGCGGGCCGTCCGCACCAGCCACGCGCGCGGGTGGCGGGGCACGCCGTCGCGCGGCCAGCGCTCGGCCGCGGCCGCGAACGCGTCCGCGGCCGCCTCCTCGGCGAGGTCGAGGTCGCCGAGGAGGCGGGCGAGGACCGCGACGACGCGGCCCCACTCGTCGCGGAAGGCGCGCTCGATCAGGGCGCGGGCACCAGCGGTCGGACCTCGACGCTCCCGCCGTGGCGGTGCGCGGGCACGCGCCGGGCGACGTCGAGCGCCCCGTCCAGGTCGTCGGCCTCGACGAGGTAGAACCCGCCGAGCACCTCCTTGGTCTCGGCGAACGGCCCGTCCGTGACCAGGCCCTCGCCGCGCACGGTCGTCGCGGACTCGATCGGGGCCAGGCGCGAGCCGTCGGTCACGCGCGGGTCGTCGTGCAGCGCGTAGTAGGCGGCGGAGATCTCGCGCTGCTCGTCCTCGGGCAGCTCCTGCATGGAGCCGGGGCGGAAGTAGATCAACAGGGCGTACCGCATGGCGTCCTCCTGTGGAGTGTCTCGCATGACACCCCTATGACGAACGAGCCGCCCCGGCGGGGACACCCCCCGGCAACGACCGAGGCCCCGCACCAGGCGGGGCCTCGGACCAGGCTGCGGATGCGACGGCGCGGCGGTCAGCCGCGCGCGATGCCCAGGAAGGCCTCCCAGCGGCGCTTGTCGCGCTCGGCCAGGCGCTGGGCCTCCGAGCCCTCCTCGGCCTCCGAGAGGGCCTTCTCGGCGGCCGACAGGCGCTCCTCGAGCTGGGCGACGTCGAGCTGGTCGGGGGCGTGCGCCTCCTCGACGAGCACGAGCGCGCGGTTCTCGGCGACCTGCAGGTAGCCCTCGCCCTGCGCGAAGCGGACGATGTCCGACTCCGTGCGGTACAGGCGCAGCTCGGTCGGGTCGAGCATCGCCAGCAGCGGCTGGTGATGCGCGAGCACGCCGATCGAGCCCACGGCCGTGCGGGTCGCGAGCATCTCGACCTCGTCGTTGAAGACCTCCCCCTCCGGGGTGAGGACCTCGACCTGGAACTTGGACTTGGCCACCGCCTAGCCCTCGTTCGCCGCCGCGACGACCTCGTCGATCGTGCCCTTGAGCAGGAAGTGCGACTCCGGGATGTCGTCGTGCTTGCCGTCGAGGATCTCGGCGAAGCCGCGGATCGTCTCGGCGATCGGCACGTAGACGCCCGGCGTGCCCGTGAAGGCCTCCGCGACGTGGAACGGCTGCGACAGGAAGCGCTCGATGCGGCGGGCGCGACCGACGATCAGCTTGTCCTCGTCGGAGAGCTCGTCGATGCCGAGGATCGCGATGATGTCCTGCAGCTCCTTGTAGCGCTGCAGGATCTCCTTGACGCGGTTGGCGACCGTGAAGTGCTCCTCGCCGAGGATGTCGGCCTTGAGGATCGTCGAGGTCGAGTCGAGCGGGTCGACGGCCGGGTAGATGCCCTTCTCCGCGATGCTCCGCGACAGCGTCGTCGTCGCGTTGAGGTGGGCGAACACCGACGCCGGGGCCGGGTCGGTGAGGTCGTCGGCCGGCACGTAGATCGCCTGGATCGAGGTGACCGAGCCCTTGCGGGTCGAGGTGATCCGCTCCTGCAGCTGGCCCATCTCGGTCTCGAGCGTCGGCTGGTAGCCCACCTGCGAGGGCATGCGGCCCAGCAGCGCGGACACCTCGGAGCCGGCCTGCACGAACCGGAAGATGTTGTCGATGAACAGCAGCACGTCCTGGCCCTCGACGTCGCGGAAGTACTCCGCCATCGTCAGGCCCGACAGCGCCACGCGCATGCGCGCGCCCGGGGGCTCGTTCATCTGGCCGAAGACGAGCATCGTCTTGTCGATGACGCCCGACTCGGTCATCTCCTGCCACAGGTCGTTGCCCTCGCGCGAGCGCTCGCCCACGCCGCAGAACGCCGACAGGCCGCCGTGCTCGGCCGCCAGGTTGTGGATCAGCTCCTGGATGAGCACCGTCTTGCCGACGCCGGCGCCGCCGAACAGGCCGACCTTGCCGCCCTTGGCGTACGGCGCGAGCAGGTCGACGACCTTGATGCCCGTCTCGAACATCTCGGTCGTCGGGGTGAGGTCCTCGATGGTCGGAGCGGGACGGTGGATCGGCCAGCGCTCCTCGGCCTTGATCGGCTCGCCGAGGTCGATCGGGTCGCCGAGCAGGTTGAAGATGCGGCCCAGGGTCGCGCGGCCGACCGGCACCGTGATCGGCTCGCCGGTGTCGATGACCTCGGTGCCGCGCGACAGGCCGTCGGTGGTGTCCATCGCCACCGCGCGGACGCGGTCGTCGCCGAGGTGCTGCTGCACCTCGCAGACGAGCACCTCCTCCTCGGAGCCGGCCGAGATGCCCTCGGCCTCCTCGGAGCGGTTCGCGGCGCTGCGCTTGATGTGCAGCGCGCTGTTGATCTCGGGCAGCTCGTCGGGGAAGACGGCCTCGATGACGACGCCCTGGATCTCCTCGATCCGCCCGACGTTCTGCTTGACCTGAGTCTCAGTAGCCATTTTTCCTCGTTACGAAATCGATTCGGCGCCGGCCACGACTTCCATGATCTCCTGCGTGATGTCCGCCTGGCGGGCCCGGTTCATCTCCAGCGTCAGGTCGTCGATCAGCTCGCCGGCGTTCTCCGACGCGTTGCGCATGGCCGTCATGCGGGCGCCGTGCTCGGACGCGGTCGACTCCAGCAGCGCTCGGAAGATCGAGATCTCCACGTAGTCGGGCACCAGCCGCCGCAGGATCTCCTCCGGCTCGGGCTCGTACTCGACGAGCGAGCGGGCGTGCTCGCGCTCCCCGTCCTCGTCGGCCTGCGGGTCGGCCTCGAGGATCGTGGCCTGCTGCAGCGGCAGGAGCGTCTCGCGGCGCACCTCCTGGGTGAGCGCCGAGATGTAGCCGTTGTAGAAGACCTCGACGAGGTCGACCTCGCCGTCCACGTAGCAGGCCATCAGGCCCTCGGCGATCTCGCGCGCGTCGGCGTAGGCGGGACGGTCGGTGAAGCCGACCCACTCGCCGCGCGGATCGCGGTTGCGGAAGCGCAGCGTCGACACGCCGCGGCGCCCGGAGGCGAAGAACACGACCTTGCGGCCCTCCGCCTCGTGCTCCGCGGCGGCGCGCAAGCCGGCGCGGATGATCTGCGAGTTGAACGCGCCGGCCAGGCCGCGGTCGCCGGTCACGAGCATGATCCCGACCGTCTCGACGGACTCGTGCTCGTTGAGGATCGGCAGCGACGGCACGTTCTCGGCCGCGGCCGCCGCCTGGCGGGTCATGCGCCGGATCGCGCCCGCGTAGGGCCGCAGCGCGGCGATGCGCTGCTCGGCCCGGCGCAGGCGCGCCGCCGCGACCATCTGCATGGCGCGCGTGATCTTCTCGATGTTCTGGACCGAGGAGATCCGGTTCTTGACGTCGCGCTGGGAGGCCATCAGGCGACCGCGGCCTCCGGCTCGCGCTCCTCGCCGGACGCGGACTCGCGGTGCGTGACCCGCTCGGAGTCGGCCGCCTCGACCGGCTGGCCCTCCTCGTCGAGGTCGTAGCCGAAGTCGTCGGCGAACTCGGCGACGGCCTTCTTGACCGCCTCCTGCGTCTCCTCCGACCAGTCGCCGCCGGCGATCTTCGCCAGCAGGTCGGCGTTCTCGGCCCGCATCCGCGCCGTCAGCGCGTTGAGGAACTCGGGGACGCGCTCGACCAGGACGCGGTCGACGAAGCCGTTGGAGGCGGCGAAGATCTGCACGACCTGGTCCTCGACCGGCAGCGGCGAGCGCTCGGCCTGGTTCAGCGTCGCGACCAGGCGGTCGCCGCGGGCCAGCGTCTGCTGGGTCGAGGCGTCCAGGTCCGAGCCGAACTGGGCGAAGGCCTCCAGGTCGCGGTACTGCGACAGGTCGATCTTCAGGCGACCGGCGACGCGCTTCATCGGGGTGATCTGCGCGCTGCCGCCCACGCGCGACACCGAGATGCCGACGTTGATGGCCGGGCGCACGCCCGAGTAGAAGAGCTTCGGCTCGAGGAAGATCTGGCCGTCGGTGATCGAGATGACGTTCGTCGGGATGTAGGCCGACACGTCGCCGGCCTGCGTCTCGATGATCGGCAGCGCGGTCAGCGAGCCGGCGCCCAGGTCGTCGTTGAGCTTGACGGCGCGCTCCAGCAGGCGGCTGTGCAGGTAGAACACGTCGCCCGGGTACGCCTCGCGGCCCGGCGGGCGGCGCAGCAGCAGCGACATCTGCCGGTAGGCGTAGGCGTGCTTGGTGAGGTCGTCGTAGACCGCCAGCGCGTGGCCGCCCTTGTAGAGGAAGTACTCGGCCATCGCGCAGCCCGCGTAGGGCGCCATGAACTTGATCGGCGCGGCCTCGTCGGCGCCGGCGGCGACGATGATCGTGTTCTCCAGCGCGCCGGCCTCGGCGAGGGTCTCGGCGATCGCCACGACCGTCGCCAGGCGCTGGCCGATGGCGACGTACACGGAGACGACGCCGGAGTCCTTGTTGTTGATGATCGTGTCGATCGCGATCGCCGTCTTGCCGGTCTGGCGGTCGCCGATGATCAGCTCGCGCTGGCCGCGCCCGATCGGGATCATCGAGTCGATGGCCTTCAGGCCGGTCTGCAGCGGCTCGTGGACCGACTTGCGCTGCACGACGCCCGGCGCCTTGAACTCGGCGGGCCGCGTCTCGGTCGTCTCGATCGCGCCCTTGCCGTCGAGCGGGTTGCCGAGCGGGTCGACGATGCGGCCCAGCAGGGCCTCGCCGACCGGGATCTCGAGCAGACGCCCCGTGCGCTTGACCGTGTCGCCCTCGACGATCTTGTCCCAGGGCCCGAACAGCACGACGCCGACGTTGTCGGACTCGAGGTTCAGCGCCAGGCCGGTGACGTCGTGGGGGAGCTCGAGCATCTCGAAGCTCATGCAGTTCTCGAGGCCGTGCACGCGGGCGATGCCGTCCGCGACCGAGAGGACCGTGCCGACCTCGGTGAGCTCGGCCTGGCCGGCGTCGAGGCCCTCGATGCGGCTCTTGAGGATGGAGGTGATCTCGTCGGGCTTGATCTGCACTGGGGTGTCAGCTCCTGGCGACTTGCTTTCTGAGTGACTCGAGGCGGTTGCGAATGGAGGCGTCGAGGATCGAGTTGCCCACCCGCAGGACGATGCCGCCGAGGATGTCCGGGTTGACGGAGGCGGTGACGTCGACCTTGCGACCGGTCCGCTCTCCGATGGTACGTCCGAGGTCTGCGACGGTCTGCTCGTCGAGCGGGATCGCGCTCGTGAGCTGGACCGGGAGCATCTGGTTCTCCTTGCGCCACATCGCGTCGAGCTCGCGCCGGATGCGGAAGATCGCCGGCATCCGGTGCTTCTCGACGAGCAGCTCGAGGAAGTTCATGACCGCGTCGGTGGCGCCGTCGACGGCCTTGTGCAGCCCGTCCTTCTTCTCCTCGGTCGAGAAGTACGGCGAGAAGAAGAACGTCTGCAGCGCCCGCTCGGAGTCGAGCGCGTCGGCGAACTGCCCGATCTGCTCGCGCACCTCGTCGAGGTCGCCGCGCTCCTTGGCGACCTCGAACAGCGCACGCGCGTAGACGGTGGCGATCTCCTCCACTTACGAGCCCTCTCGCGTCAGGCTCGAGAAGTCCAGCTCGGCGAGGGCCTCGTCGACCAGGCGGCGCTGGTCCTCGGGCGTCAGCGCCTTGCGCGTGACCTTCTCGGTGGCGAGCACGGTGAGGTCGGCGACCTCGGCCCGGATCTCCTGGATCGCGCGGCGCGTCTCGGCCTCGACGTCGCGGCGCGTCTGCTCCATGAGCTCCTCGCGCTGCTTGCGGGCGGCCTCGAGCGACTCGCGCTCCTGGACCTCGGCCGCCTTGCGGGCGCGGGCGATGATCTCCTCGGCCTGCACGCGCGCCTCCTTCAGGCGCTCGCGGTACTCGGCGAGGAGCTCCTCGGCCTCCGCCTTCGTGCGCTCGGACGCGTCGATCGCGTCCTCGATCGCCTTCTGGCGCTTGTCGAGCGCCTCGCCGATGCGCGGGAACGCGAGCTTCCAGAGGACGAACAGGGTCACGCCGAACGCGATCAGCGTCCAGATCATGATCCCGACGTTCGGAGTGACGAGGAAGTTGCCCCCGCCCTCCTCCTCGGTGGCGGCGAAGACGGTGATGACCGCGTTCATCGCGCTACGCCGACAGGAAGAACGCGATCAGGCCGAAGATGAACGCGTAGAAGACGATCGCCTCGGTCAGCGCGAAGCCCAGCCACTGGATCGAGGTGATCTCGTTGCGCATCTCGGGCTGGCGGGTGACCGACTCGATGACCTTGCCGAAGATGTAGCCGACGCCGACGCCCGGGCCGACGGTGCCGAGACCGGCACCCACGCCGAGCGCGATCGCGCGCAGGCCCTTGGCGGTCGCTTCGTCAGCCGCCTGGGCGAGGATGCCGATGCTGTCCAGGTCCACGGTACTCGTAGCTCCTTTGTGTGTCTCTAGTGCTCCTCGGCGACGGCGCCGCCGAGGTAGATCGCGGTGAGGGTTGCGAAGATGAACGCCTGCAGGGTGGCCACCAGGCCGACCTCGAACAGGAAGAAGGCGATCGCCATCGGCACGGTGATGACGCCGAGCGCGGCGATGCCGAGCAGCACGACCAGGCCGCCCGCCATGAACAGGATCAGCAGGTGGCCGGCCAGGATGTTGGCGAAGAGTCGGACGCTCAGCGAGATGATCCGCACGAAGTGCGAGATGACCTCGATCATGAAGATCGGGCCGGTGGCCGGGCCGGTGACGCCGGCGGGGACCCAGCTCTTCAGGTAGCCGACCAGGCCCTTGGCCCGGATGCCCTCGACGTGGTAGGCGAACCACACCATCAGCGTCAGGGTCAGGGGCACCGAGATGTTCGCCGTCGCCGCGTAGAGCGCGAACGACGGGATCTCCACCCCGAACAGATCGAACTTGGCGTGCGTGTTCGTCGGCAGCGGGATGTAGCCGATCATGTTCGAGAACCAGATGAACAGGAACAGCGCGCCCACGAACGGGAACCACTTGCGCGCCATGTGCGCGTCCATGTTCCCGCCCGCGATGTTGTTGCGCATGAGCTGGTAGGCCGACTCGACCGCCACCTGCACGCGGTTGGGCCGCTTCTGCATCCGGTTGGCGATGAACAGCATCGTCCAGATGGTGAGGATCGCGGCCAGCAGCAGGTACAGGACGGCCTTGTTGAACGACAGGTTCAGCGACCCGATGTGGATCGGGATCCAGTCGTCGAGCTTGAACTCGTCCTGCGGTCGGTAGGCCGTGTTCTGCCCCTCCGATCCGAAGGCGACCCCCAGGACGATGAGGAGCGCCATCGGGGCGAGGACGCCGATGGCGATGATTCCGCGTTTGCTCACGTAGACGGTTGTTCGGTGTCGAAGGGACGGAGGATGAAGGAGGCCGAGAACTGCGCGGTGAAGACCGCGAGGAACAGCACTCCGGCGGCGAGGCCCGACGCGTCGTCGACGATGAGGCCGACGGCGAGGATGCTCAGCGCGACCAGCCAGCCGCGACCGATCATCGAGCCGGTCATGATCCCGGCGACCTTGCGGATGTCGTCGGTCTCGCGCGCCTTGCGCGTCGCGTAGGAGGCGATCGCCTTCTGGGCGAGCCACGCGAAGGTGGCGGCGCCCCAGCCGGCGACCGGCCAGCCCGCCACCAGGAACACGGGCAGCGCGATCACGAGCAGCGCGATGTCGAGGTGGCGGAGGAAGAAGAGGGGATCAGACATCGCGAAAGCGGCTAATGACCACCGCGAGACCGGCGCCGAAGCCGAGGAAGAGGCCCACGATCGTGAGCGGCGCAATCGCGTCGAACAGCGACCCGATCCCGGCGCCGACGGCGGCGCAGAGGATGATCGTGGCCAGCAACAGGCTTCCGGCGACGACAGGGCTGCTGCCGCGGCGCGGGCGGCTGGACGGGCTCATCGTCGTGAGGCGCGGTGGAGTCGAAATCTGGCATGGCTCGGAGGCGCGCAGGACGCCGGGCGTGGGACGATAGGGACCCGAGGCCGTCCGTGCGCTGCGGGTACGGCGGCAGGGTGCGCAGCATAGCGGGTCCGGCGGACTTTGTGACAACTTTGTAACAGTTCGCCCTAAGGCAACCTGACGATGGTGAAGGCGAGCCCGCCCTCGCCGGCGACCGCCTCGCCCATCGTGTGCACCGGCTGGCGGCGCCGGTCCGTCGGGGATCCCGGGTTGAAGATCTGGAAGGCGCCGTCGCCGCTGCGCTCGTGCAGCGGGATGTGCGAGTGCCCGAAGACGACGGCCGCGCAGTCCGGAAACGCGGCGCGCAGGCGCTCCAGCCGGCCGGCCGCCGGGCCGGCGTCGTGCAGCATCCCGATGCGCAGGCCGCCCTCGAGCTCGACCACCCGCCGCTGCGGCAGGCGCAGCCGCAGCTCCGGCTCGTCGACGTTCCCGCAGACCGCCGCGACCGGCGGGCCGAGCGCCGCGATCTCGTCGAGGACGGCGGCGGTGGCGACGTCGCCGCCGTGGAGGATCAGGTCGGCGGCCCGCAACCGCTCGACGCACGCCTCCGGCAGCCGCCGGGTGCTGCGCGGCAGGTGCGTGTCGCTGATGATGGCGATGCGCACGGCCGCGCCCCGGGCGTCAGGTCCCTTCCGTGATGATCGTGTCCTCGTGCGAGTACATGGGCGCGCAGCAGCACAGCAGGACGAGCGGCTCGTCGCCGTCGTTGAACAGCTTGTGCCGGGCGCCCGGCGGGATCACGACGCAGTGGCCCGGGCGGACCTCCCGCACCTCGTCCTCGACGCGCATGCGCCCGTGTCCGGAGAGGAAGTAGTAGAGCTCCTCGGAGCGCACGTGGTAGTGCTCGTCGGTGCTGCCGCCCGGCGGGACCGTGGCCTCGGCCAGCGACTGGTTGACGGAGGGAAGGGACACGGCGCCCGCGACCTCGCGGATCGAGGACCCGTCCTTGGTGACGAACGACTCGGCGTCGTCGATGTGCGCGACGTGCATGGGGGCGAAGCGTAGGCCCCGCCCCCATGCGGACGTCGCGCGATCCGCTCAGGCGATCGCCCGGCGCGCCGTCTCGCGGTCGATGCGGCGGGCGGCGAGCGCCAGCAGGAGGGCCACGGTGCGCCGCGACCCGGACGCCGGCCGCGGCGGCGGCGACGGGGGGTGGCGCGTGCGCAGCTCCCGTAGGTGCTCGCGGCCCGGCGGCGGCGCCGCGGCGGACCTATGGCGGATGTTCTCGTAGTCCAGCAGCGTGGTGAACACGGCAGGGTCTCCCCTTGGTCGTGGATGGGTGGCGGTGTCGGCCGCCGCCCGTGAGACGGACGGGTCGCCACGAACGTGACGATCGGACTCGCGGGCGGCGCCCGCGGTCCGAGAGACGAGGCTCAGAACGCGAGCGCGCGGGCGGCGACGGCGCGTCGGGGCGCCGCGATCCGGTCGGCGACCGGGCGGCACACGGCGAAGCGCTGGGATGTCGTCGCGAAGCTGCTCATGCGTCTGCTCCTCCCACTCGGGAGTCGCTCGAACGTATCAGTCCGACCGGGGGATTTCCAGCGCGTCGAACTCGCCGGTCTCGAGCTGCTCGGCGACCTCCTCGTCGGTCGCGTCGGGCCGCCGGCGGCGCAGCAGCCGGCGGAACTTGAGGATCTCGAGGACGTACACGAGGTAGACCGACGCGGCCAGCGCGATGAGGCCCAGCCCGATCATCACCAGCGACCAGCCGAGCCGGAAGTTGCCGCGGTCGTCGGAGTAGGGGACGAAGCGCAGCGCGAGCGCGAGGCCGGCCTGGATCAGCGTCCACGCGTACAGGTAGAGGACCGCGCGCCGCTGGCTGAAGCCGATGTTGGCCAGGCGGTGGTGCAGGTGCCAGCGGTCGGCGGAGTAGACCGGCCGGCGGTACTTCATCCGCTTGAGCACCACGAACGTGGTGTCCAGGAACGGGACCGTCAGCACCAGCAGCGGGAAGATCAGCGCGAGGATCGCGTTCGTCTTCAACGACCCCTGCACCGCCACGCAGCCGAGCAGCAGGCCGAGCAGGAGCGCGCCGGCGTCGCCCATGAAGACCGACGCCGGGTGGAAGTTCCAGAACAGGAAGCCGAGCGCGGCGCCGCCGACGATCGCCGCGAGCACGCCGGCGCTGTCGCGGCCGAGGTCGAAGGCGATGATCGCGAACGTCACGCCGGCGATCGCGCACACGCCGGCGGCGAGGCCGTCGATGCCGTCGGAGAAGTTCACGACGTTCATCACCGCCACCAGGCCGAGCACGGTCAGCGGCGCGCCCAGGTCGCCGAAGTCGATCGGGCCGACGAACGGGATCGTCACGTTCTCGACCGTCACCCCGGAGGCGACCGGGATGACCGCGGCCACGATCTGCCCCACGAGCTTCACCCCCGGCGGCAGGTCGAAGCGGTCGTCGAGCGCGCCGATCAGCGTGATGAGCGCCGCGCCCGCCAGGATGCCGCGCAGCTGCGCGTCCCAGCGCAGGAACAGCGCGCAGCCGAACAGGACGCCGGCGAGGATCGCCAGCCCGCCCAGCAGCGGCGTCGGGCGCTCCGACAGGCCGCGCTCGCGCGGGCGGTCGACCGCGCCGACGGCCCGCGCGAAGCGCGCGGTCAGCGGCGTGAGCGCGGCCGCCGCGGCGCCGGCCGCGACGAACCCGAGCACGGCGTCGAGGGCATCCATGTCGGCCCGCAGCATCGCAGGCCGGGCGGAGCGCCCGGCCCGCCGCTCAGACGGCGGCGGGGCTGCTCAGGTGCTCGTAGAGCGGGTAGCGCTCGGCGATCGCGTGGACGCGCTCGGCCAGCTCGTCGCGGCGGTCGGCGTAGGCCGGCGTCAGCGCGGTCGCCATCACGTCGCCGATCTCGACGAAGTCGTCGTGCTGCAGGCCGCGGGTGGCCAGCGCCGGGGTGCCGACGCGCAGCCCGCTCGTGACCATCGGCGGGCGCGGGTCGAACGGCACCGCGTTGCGGTTCACGGTGATGCCGATGTCGTGCAGGCGGTCCTCGGCCTGCTGGCCGTCGAGCTCGGACTCGCGCAGGTCGACGAGCGCGAGGTGCACGTCGGTGCCGCCGGTGAGGACGTTCACGCCGTGACCGGCGTTCAGCAGCGCGGCGGCGACGGCCTTGGCCCCGTCGAGCGTGCGCTGCTGGCGCTCCTTGAACTGCTCGGAGGCGGCGATCTTCAGCGCGACCGCCTTGGCCGCGATCGCGTGCTGCAGCGGGCCGCCCTGCTGGCCGGGGAACACGGCCGAGTCGATCTTCTTGGCGTACTCCTCGCGGCACAGGATCATCCCCGACCGCGGGCCGCCCAGCGTCTTGTGGATCGTCGTCCCGACGACGTCGGCGTACGGCACCGGGTTGGGATGCAGCCCGGCGGCGACCAGCCCGGCGAAGTGGGCCATGTCGACGAACAGCAGCGCCCCGACCTCGTCGGCGATCTCGCGGAAGCGCGGGAAGTCGAGCTGGCGCGGGTAGGCCGACCAGCCGGCGACGATCATCTTCGGGCGCCGCTCGCGCGCGAGCGCGGCGACCGCGTCCATGTCGATGAGCCCGGTCTCGCGGTCGGTCTCGTAGGCGGCGATGTCGTACAGGCGCCCGGACACGTTGATGCGCATGCCGTGCGTCAGGTGGCCGCCGTGCGCCAGCGACAGGCCGAGGATCGTGTCGCCCGGCTGCAGGAACGCGTGGTAGACGGCGGTGTTGGCCTGCGCGCCGGCGTGCGGCTGGACGTTGGCGTGCTCGGCCCCGAAGAGCGCCTTGGCGCGGTCGATCGCGAGCTGCTCGGCGATGTCGACGAACTCGCAGCCGCCGTAGTAGCGCTTGCCCGGATAGCCCTCCGAGTACTTGTTCGTCAGCACGCTGCCCTGGCACTCCAGGACGGCCTGGGGGACGAAGTTCTCGGAGGCGATCATCTCCAGCGTGGTCTGCTGGCGATGCAGCTCCTTGGCGAGGACGTCGGCGATCTCGGGATCGACGTCCGCGAGGGGCCGGTTGAAGTAGTCGGCGGGCAGGTCGGAGCTCACGCGCTCACGGTATCAGCGGGCTCCGCCGTCACGGCCGCCGCTCACAGGCCGGCGAGCGCGCCCGCGATCGCGGCCTCGGACTCCATCCCCTGGCGCACGATCGACCACTCGCCCCCGCCGGCGAACGCGCGCAGGTCGACGACCGTGGACGGCGTGCCGGGCAGCTCGCCGGCGTCCAGGACGAGGTCGACGTGCGCGCGCAGGGTCTCGTCGACATCGGCGATGCGCCGCGCCTCCGGCTGGCCGGCGAGGTTCGCGCTCGTCTGCAGGATCGGCCAGCGCATCGCGCGCAGCGCCGCGGCCGGCGGCGGGAGCGCGGGGACGCGCAGCCCGAGCGTGTCGGGCTCGTCGCCGCAGGCGAGCGGGTAGCGGCGGCGGGGGTTGGGCAGCAGCAGCGTGACGGCGCCGGGCAGCAGCGCCTCCATCGCCGACCGCGCGCGCTCGGGCAGCTCCTCGAGGATGTGGAGGGCGAGGTCGAGCGAGAAGAGCATCACCGCGGACGGCTTGCCGAGCGGGCGGCCCTTCAGCGCGTAGAGGCGCTCGACGGCGTCCTCGGTGTCGACGTCGCAGGCCAGCCCGTAGACGGTGTCGGCCGGGAACAGCGCGATGCCGCCCACCGCCATGCAGCGCTCGAACGTGGCGGCGTCGTCGGCGGTCAGCATCCGATGCTCACCCGCTCGCGCCCGGCGAGGTCGCGCTCGGTGCGCACGGACGGCCAGCCGGCCAGCGACAGCAGCATGCGCACGGCGGGGCCCTGATCGGCGCCGTGCTCGAGCGCGATCCACGGGACGCGGGCGGCGGCCGCCTGGTCGACGACGCGGCGGATGACGTCGAGCCCGTCCTCGCCGGCGAACAGCGCGCCGGGCGGCTCGTGGCGGGCGATCTCGGGCGCCAGCGCGGCGCCGGTCTCGACGTAGGGGAGGTTGGCGACGACGGCGTCCCACTCGCCGTCGGGCAGGCCGTCGGCGTGCAGCCAGCGCACGTTCGCGCCGAGGCGCGCGCCGTTGGCGCGGGCGACGTCGAGCGCGTCGGCGGAGACGTCGGAGCCCGTGATGTCGAGGTCGGAGCGCTCGTCGGCGAGCGCGAGGGCGACCGCGCCGCTGCCCGTGCCGACGTCGACGAGGCGGGCGCCGGGGCGCACCTCGGAGGCGGCGATCTCGACGAGCAGCTCGGTCTCGGGCCGCGGGACGAGCACGCGCTGGTCGACGGCCAGCTCGATGCCGCGGAAGCCCTTGCGGCCGAGCAGGTAGGCGACCGGCTCGCGGCCCATCGCGCGGCGGCGCACCAGCTCCTGGAAGCGACGGACGGCCGGGCCGCGGACGGCGAGGTCGCGGTCGAGGTACAGGCGCGCGCGGTCGACGCCGAGCGCGTCGGCGAGCAGCAGCTCGGCGTCGAGGCGCGGCGTGTCGACGCCGGCCGCGGTCAGCGCGACCAGGGCGGAGTCGAGCGCGTCCCGGACGGCGGTCAACCGGAGGCTGCCTGCGTCTCGAGCGCGCGCCGCTTCTCGTCGGCCTGCAGCGCGGCGGTGAAGTCGTCCAGCTCGCCCTCGAGGACCTGCTCGAGGTTGTGCTGGGTGAGCTTGATGCGGTGGTCGGTGACCCGGCGCTCGCCGTAGTTGTACGTGCGGATCTTCTCGGCGCGCTCGCCGGTGCCGACCTGGGAGCGGCGATCGGCCGACAGCTCGGCCTGCTGCTCGGCGAGCGCCTGCTCGTAGAGGCGCGCGCGCAGGACGCGCATCGCCTTCTCGCGGTTCTGCAGCTGGCTCTTCTCGTCCTGCATCGAGACGACGATCCCCGACGGCTTGTGGGTGATGCGGACGGCCGAGTCGGTCGTGTTCACGGACTGGCCGCCGGGGCCGCTGGAGCGGTAGACGTCGATCTGCAGGTCGTTGGGGTCGATCTGCACGTCGACCTCCTCGGCCTCCGGCAGGACGGCGACGGTCGCGGTCGACGTGTGGATGCGCCCCTGCGACTCGGTGACCGGGACGCGCTGGACGCGGTGCGTGCCGCCCTCGAACTTGAACACCGAGTACGCCCCGTCGCCCTTGATCTCGAACGTGTACTCGCCGTCGCGGGCGTCGAGCATCTCGACCTTGAACCCGAGCCGCTCGGCGTACTTCTGCAGCATGCGGGCGACGTCGCCCGCCCACAGGTTGGCCTCCTCGCCGCCGGCCCCGCCGCGCACCTCGACGATGACGTTCTTGTCGTCGTTGGGGTCGCGCTCGACCATCGCGAGGCGGATCTCCTCCTCGAGCTCCTCGATGCGCGCCTCGGCGGCGGCGAGCATCTCGCGCACCTCGGGGTCCTCGCCCTCCTCGAGCAGCTCGCGCGCGCCGGCGGCGTCGTCGACCGCGCGCCGCCACTGGGCGGCGAGCTCGGCGGCCGGCTGCAGACGCCGGTACTCGCGCCCGACCTCGGCGTAGCGCTGGCGGTCCCCGATCACCTCGGGGTCGACCACCTGGCGCTCCAGGTCGGCGAAGCGCGCCTCGATCTGCTCCACGAGCGACTCGATCACCCGATCGATGGTACGAGCGCGCCCGTCAGGCCGCGGTCAGCGTCGCTGCGCGCCTCCTCGCGGGCCACGCTCGGCCCACCGCACGTGTGGCACTTTGACCACCAGTGTGGTGGTCAAAGTGCCACACGCCCCCTCGGGGGAGGGAGGGCGCCGCCACGGCGCGCGGACGCGTGCGGGTGCTCAGGCGGGCACCACGAAGTCCCGCGAACCGACCGCGCCGTCGCCGGGCCTGCGCGACGCCGCGGCGGCCGCGGTCGAGGTCACGATCGAGGAGCCGCGGGCGGGCTAGCTGCCGGCCTGCGCCGCGCGACGACGCGCGGCACGCCGGTTGAAGCGCTCCACCCGGCCGCCGGTGTCGACGAGCTTCTGCCGGCCCGTGTAGAACGGATGGCAGTTCGAGCAGATCTCGACGTGAATCTCGGGCTGCGTCGAGCGCGTCGTGAACTCGTTGCCGCACGTGCAGCGAACGTGAGACTCGACGTACTCGGGGTGGATTCCGGTCTTCATCGTGGTTTCCAGTGTAGCGGCGCCCCATTGCTCCAGATTCGGGGGTGGACGGCCGATACTGGCCTGGACATGGAGGGCTCCCAGCCCCCGTTCCCGGATCCCATCGACGTCCGCTACCGGCGTCACGCCCAGCTGATCGGCATCGCCGTCACGCTGCTCGTCGCCGTCTACGTCGGCGTCTACGCCGCGTGGACCTGGGAGCGCGAGCACCGCACCGCGCTGCTCGTGCTGGCGATCGTCGGGGCGGTCGCGTCGCTGGCGCTCCTGAGCGTCAAGTCGCGCACGCCGCCGGCCGGCTGGCGCCGGACCGCGCTGGCCCTCATCTGGACGGCCGTCGGGCTCGCCGTCATCACGACGCTCGTGATGCTCGACGGCGGTCCCGACGACTCGCCGCTGGCCACGATCTACTTCCTGCCGCTGCTGTTCGCCACGCTGGCGTTCCCGCCGGTCGCGATGCTGATCAGCGGCGTCGCGGTCGTCGCCACGTTCGTCGTCGCGTCGGTCGTCCACGGCGCGACCGGGGCGGACACGTTCGCGTTCGCGTCCGCGCTGGCCACCGCGGCCGGCCTGTGCGCGGCGCTGTCGCGCCTGCACCACCGCCAGCGCGACGAGTTCGCGCGCCTGTCGCGCTCCGACCCGCTGACCGGCTGCCTCAACCGCCGCGGCCTCGAGGAGCGCCTCCACGCCGAGCTCGCGCGCGCCGAGCGCCACGGCCACCCGGTCAGCCTCGTCGTCCTCGACCTCGACCGCTTCAAGGACCTCAACGACCGCGAGGGCCACGCCGCCGGCGACGCGCGCCTGCGCTGGACCGTCGAGTGCCTGACCGCCTGCATCCGGCCCAGCGACGCGCTCGGCCGCCTGGGCGGCGACGAGTTCGCGGTCGTGCTCCCGGAGACCGCGGCGGCGCGCGCCGACGACGTCGCCGCGCGCCTGGCCCGGGCGCTGAGCGAGAGGTCCCCGGCGTCGGTGGGCGTCGCCACCTTCCCCGACGACGCGGCCGCCGCCGAGGGCCTGATGGCCCGCGCCGACCAGCGCCTCTACGCCGCCAAGGCGCGCCGCTGACTCAGGCCGCCGGGCAGGCGACGCTGAGGACGTTGTCGTCCTCGTCCTCCTCGGTCACGCGCCCGTCGGGGTCGGCCTCGAAGCGCAGCACGTCGCCGGGCGCGCAGCGCGGCGCCACGAACGACACGGCCCGCGTCTCGCCGGCGGCCAGGCCCGTCACGGTCACCGGCGGGCGGCGCTCGCCGCCGATCCGCAGCGCCACGTCGAAGGCGCCCGCATCGGCGCGGCCGTGGTTGCGGACCGCGACCGTGTAGGTCATCAGGCCCGGCTGCGCGCCGACCGTGGTCGTGAGCGTCTCGGGCGCGAGGTCGGCCAGCGGCGCCAGGCGGCACACGTCGCTCGTGCGCCGCTCGCTGTGCACGAGGCTGCCGCCGCGGTCGTGCCAGCGGAACGTGATCCGCGCCTTGTAGTCGGCGGGCGAGTTGAGGTCGGGCAGCACGAACGTGCGCGGCCCGAAGCGGTACAGGCGCACAGCCCGGCGGCGGACCGTGTCGTCGGTGCCGGCGACGCGCGTCCACCCGGACGCGCCGACCGGCCGGGTGAACAGCTCGAAGCGCATCGACATCGTCGCGGCGCCGTCGACGTAGTCCATCTCGCCGCTGAACGTCGCGCCGGTGACGCGCTTGGCGGTCACGACCCCGCAGTCGTCGAGCGACACGCGCCCGTTCGCGGCCTGCGCCGCGGCGGGCGCGGCGGCGAGCGCGAGGACGAGGACGGCGGCGATGGAGGCGGTGCGACGCATTGCCCATCCCTCAACAGGCGAGGGCCGGAAAGGTTGCGTCCTTTCCGGCCCTCCGCCGACGAGTTGTGTGCGCTACCTCACGTGATCTGGTAGAGCGGCCCGTCGCCGCCCTCGGGCGGCGTGAGGCGGCCGCCCTTGGCCGTGATCGCCCCGCACTGCACGCAGTTCGTGTAGTTGACGATGACGTCCACGTTGCCGTGCTCCGGCGCGTCCTCGGGGATCTCGTACACCCCGGCCGGGCACATCCAGCGCCACGTCTCGGCCACCTCGCGCGGCACGTTCTGGCGCACCCGGATGTGGTTGGGCGCGTCGTCGCGGGTCGCGTTGCCGGTGATGAAGACCGACGACAGCTTGTCGAACGTGTACTTGCCGTCGGGCTTCGGATAGCCCTTCGCGGTGTTGCCCACGAACATCGGCTTGGCGTCGTTGCGATGCCACTCCTTGCGGCCGGGCAGCTTCCCCTTCGTGGCGATCTGCAGGTTCACGCCGGGGCCGCCGCGCAGGAACCCCTTCTGGAACGGCTGGCGGGTGTTGCGCACCTGCCACAGCTCCTTGCCGATGCTCGACTCCTCGACCGCGTCCTCGTAGGCCGACAGGTCGGTGGAGCCGCGCTTGAGCGCGGCGTAGATCGCCTCGCCGGCGAGGATGCCGGACTTGATGCAGTGGTGCACGCCCTTCAGCGCGACCGTGTCGACCATGCCGGCCGAGTCGCCGACGAGCAGCGCCCCGGGCATCGTCAGCTTCGGCATCGACCAGTACCCGCCGCCGGGCAGCGCCTTGGCGCCCCAGGCGATGCGCTCGCCGCCCTCGAGGATCTTGCGCACGAGCGGGTGCAGCTTGAACTGCTGCAGCAGGTCGTGGGCCGACGTCGTCGCGTCGGCGTACTCGAGGTCGACGACGAAGCCGATCGAGACGAGGTCCTCGCCCTTGGCGTTCTTCATCGGGTAGATCCAGGTGCCGCCGATCTGCCCGTACTTGGCGCTGATCTTCAGCGGCCACGGCCCGATCGTGTGGATCAGGCGGTCCAGCGGCTTGGGGACCTTCCAGACCTCCTTGACCCCGAGCTCCCACACCTGCGGCTCGCGGCCCTCGGCGAGGTCGAACTCGCGGACGGCGGCGCCGGTGAGGTGGCCCCAGCAGCCCTCGGCCAGCACCGTGTGCTGGGCGGTGACGTCGGTGCCGGGCTCGAAGTTGCTCAGCGGCTCCCCGTCCTTGCCGCGCCCCTTGTCGCCGGTGCGCACGCCGCGCACGACGCCGTCGGTCACGAGCAGCTGGGTCGCCGACGTCTCGGTGAGGACGTACGCGCCGCCCTCCTCGGCGAGCTGCTGCTGCCAGCGCGCCAGGGCCGAGACCGAGATGACCTCGTTGCCGTGGTTCTTGAACGGCGGCGGGGTGGGGATCCGCACGGCGACCTTGCCGGAGGGCGTCATGTAGACGGCCTCCTTGGTCACCTCGCCGAACGCCCAGCCGGCCTCGCGCCACTGCTCGCGCGTGTAGTCCGGGTAGAGCTCCTGCAGCGGCCCGGGGCGCACGACGGCCCCGGACAGGTTGTGGCCGCCGCACACCTTCGCCTTCTCGATGACGGCGACCGGGACCTCGCCGAGGCGCTCGAGCGTCTCCGGATCGTCGGCCAGGAGCTGCAGGAGGCGGTTGGCCGTGGCCAGGCCGGCGGTGCCGCCGCCGACGATCGCCACGCCCACCTCGATGCGCTCGACCTCGGGGTCGAGCTCTCGCTTGATGAACTCGTTGGGCGAGTCGACCGGGGGCGGATAGGCCCCCGGCGCGACGGCACCGTTGCGACCGGCCACGGCGATCAGCTCCCCTTCTTGGCCTTCACGGCCTCGATCAGCTTGGGGACGATCTTGTTGAGGTCGCCGACGATCCCGAGGTCGGAGAACTCGAAGATCGGGGCGTTGGCGTCCTTGTTGATCGCGACGATGTTCTCCGAGGCCTGCATGCCGACCTTGTGCTGGATGGCGCCGGAGATGCCGGCCGCCAGGTACAGCTTCGGCGCGACCGTCTTGCCGGTCTGGCCGATCTGGGCGGCGTACGGGTACCAGCCGGCGTCGACCACCGCGCGGGTGGCGGCGACGGCGCTGTTGCCGCCGAACGCGTCGGCCAGCTCCTGCAGCATCTCGAAGCCCTCGGCCTTGCCGAGGCCGCGGCCGCCGGCGACGAGGATGTCGGCGCCCTCGATGTCGACGTCGGCGCCGCGCTGCTCGCCGCGCTTGACGAGCTTGGCCTTCGTCGACCAGGGCGACAGCTCGACGGCGACCGTCTCGACGGGCGCGGTCGCGCCGGTGGAGGCGGGCACCTCGAACGCGTTCAGGCGGCCGATGATGATGCCCTTGCTCTTGTAGCGGGACTCCGAGATCGCGGAGTCGCCGAGGATCGGGCGCTCGGCGACGAGCTTGCCGTCCTCGACCTTGACGTTGGTGACCTCCATCGTCACGCCGGCGCCGAGGCGGGCGGCGAGGCCGGCGCCGATCTCGAAGCCGAGGAGGCCGCCGCCGAACAGCGCGTAGTCGTGCCCGTTGTCGGTCATGACCTTGGCCATCGCGTCGACGACCGGCTGGGCCAGGCCCTCCGGCGCCTCGACCTTGAAGACCTTGGACGCGCCGTAGCCGCCGAGCTGGGCGGCCAGGTCGTCGGCGATGCCCTCGCCGACCACGATCGCGTGCGCCTCGGTGCCCAGCTCACCGGCGAGCTTGGCGGCCTCGGCGACGGCGCCGAGCGAGTTCTTGTTGAAGGCGCCCTCGTAGTGGAGCGCGTAGACGAGGATCCCCGCCATCTCAGATCAGCTTCCTCTCGTCGAGCCAGGCGATGATCTTCTCGACCGTCTCGCCGGTGTCTTCGTCCTCGATGATGGTGCCCGCGGCCTTGGCCGGCGGGGCCTTGAAGTTGCCGCACTCGACCTGCGACCCGGCGACGCCGACCTTGCTGGGGTCGATCCCGGCGTCCGCGGCGCTGAGCGTCTCCAGCGGCTTCTTCTTCGCGCCCATGATCGCCTTCAGCGACGGGTAGCGCGGCTCGTTGATCGCGTCGCCCACGGAGATGACGGCGGGCAGCTCGACCTCGACCGTGTCGTAGCCGTACTCGGCCTGGCGCTCGCAGCGCAGGGCGCCGTCGACGACGTCGATCTTGATGACCTGGGTGAGCGAGGGGGCCTGCAGGTGATCGGCGACGACCGCTCCGATCGTGTAGCACTCGCCGTCATCGGACTGCTGGCCGAGCAGGACGAGGTCGGGGTTCTCGCGCTTCAGCGTCTGCGCGAGCGCGTAGCCGGTGGCAGCGACGTCGGAGCCGGCGAGCACGTCGTCGACCAGGTGGACCGAGCGGTCGGCGCCCAGCGACACGGCCTTGTGCAGCGCGCGCACGGCCGACTCCGGGCCCATCGTGATGGCGACGATCTCGTCGACCTGGAGCTGGCCCCCCTCCTTCAGCTGCATCGCCGCCTCGATGGCGTGCGTGTCGTAGGGGTTGAGGTTCTTCTCGCCGCTGCGGTCGAGGCGCCCCGTCGCGGGATCGATGCGCTTCGTCACCGCGGCGTCGGGCACCTCCTTCACCAGGACGCAAATCTTCACTTTCAGGCCTCCTCAGGCGAACGGACGCACGGCATGGTACCCCCGTTCGTTGACTGGCGAGTCAATCAACGGATGACCTCCGCACCCGTGACGTCGGTCACGCGCGGACGGCGCCGCGGATGAAGTCGACGATCTCCTGCGTCGGCGCCCCCGGCGTGAACACCTCCGCCACGCCCAGCTTCTTCAGCTCGGGGATGTCATCGGACGGGATCGTCCCCCCGACGGTCACCACCACGTCGTCGACGCCCTGCTCGCGCAACAGCTCCACCACCCGCGGCACCAACGTCATGTGCGCCCCCGACAGGATCGACAGGCCGACCGCGTCGGCATCCTCCTGGATCACCGTCTCGACGATCTGCTCCGGCGTCTGATGCAGACCCGTGTAGATGACCTCCATCCCCGCGTCGCGCAGGGCCCGGGCGATGATCTTCGCCCCCCGGTCATGGCCGTCCAGGCCGGGCTTGGCAACGACGACACGGATCTTCCGCTGCGTGGTCGGGGCGCTCATAGGCGCCCAACGATAGGTCCTAGCGGACCGTGATGGTCTGCTCCATCCCGGGGTGGATCGTGCAGACGATCTGGTAGCGGCCGGCCTTCGAGAGGCGCTTGGAGTACGTGCCCGAGGTCTGGACCTGCGAGCGGAACTTCTGCGGCCCGCTGGTCACCGACACGTTGTGGGGCGACTTGCCCTTCCACACCCAGCGCACGGTCGTGCCCTTCTTGACCTTCAGGTTCTTCGCGCGGAAGAAGTCGTCCCCGACGGTGACGGTCTTCGTCGCGGCGAGGGCCGGGACCGCGAGGGCGGCGCAGGCGACGGCGGCGGCGGCCAGGACGGCGAGGCGCTTCATGGTCTGGGTCTCCTCCGGTGGGCGGTCGGGGTCGGCGCCCGGGCGGGCTGGGCCGGGACGATTATCCCACCCCCGTCCCGAAACGACGAAGGGCGCCCCGAGGGGCGCCCTTCGCAGATGCTTCGAGAGCGGGTGGGGACCCGGGTCCTACGCGGCCTCGCGCAGGTCCTGCAGGTCGCCCATCTCGGCCAGGCGGGCCAGCGCGCGGGCCTCGAGCTCGCGCGCCTCCTTGGCGGTCACGCCGAGCTTGCGCTCGATGCGCTCGCCCGGGGCCAGCAGCTCGCCGCCGGCGCCGAAGCGCGCGGCGATGACCTTCTGCTCGGCCTCCGGCAGGAGCTTCACCGCGCGCTCGAGCCGAGCGCGGATGTCCAGCTCCTGCACCGCCTCGTCGGGCGCCGGGCCCTCGGCCGGACGCAGCTCGCCGAGCGTGGCCGAGTCCGCGTCGTCGCCGACGCGGCGGTCGAGGCTCGGGGGCTCGTAGTCCAGCGCGCGGATCCGGGCGACCTCCTCGACGTCGAGGCCCGCCTCCTCGGCGATCTCGGCGTCGGTCGGGTCGTGCTCCAGGCGCACGGTCAGCTCGCGCTCCACGCGGCCCACCTTGCGGGCGCGCTGCGCGATGTGGGCGGGCAGGCGGATCGTGCGGGCCCGGTTGTCCAGGCCGCGCTGGATCGCCTGGCGGATCCACCACGTCGCGTACGTCGAGAACTTGAAGCCCTTGCGGTGGTCGAACTTCTCGACCGCGCGGATCAGGCCGAACATGCCCTCCTGCACGATGTCGGCGAACGGCATGCCCTGACCCTGGTAGCGCCGCGCGATCGAGACGACGAGGCGGATGTTCGAGTTGATCATCCGGCCCTTCGCCTCGAGATCGCCCTGCTCGACCCGCTTGGCGAGCGCGATCTCCTCCTCCTTGGTCAGGAGGGGGTACACGCTCGCCTGCTCCAGGAGCAGGTCCGTGGGCTCCAGCTCGTCGAGCGCCCGCTCACTCAGGCGATCAACTGCCACGCGTCATCACTTCCTTCTCGTTCAAAATCCTAGTCCAGAGGTATGTATTCTACGCCTCGCTCGTTGAATTCGCAACGAGCCCGCGGGCGTGAAGTTGCGCACTTGGCGCGGTAAGCTCGACATTCGAGAACGAGGCGACCACTGGGCCAGAGCGCGCGAAGGCGCCGCAACTCGTTCTGAGTGCCTCAAAATGGTACCAGATCCCAGCTGGTACGCCAAATCGTGCGTCCATTCGGCGCCGGACGTCTGCGGCCACTCCGCCCTCTGCCCCGCGGGCGCCCGTCGTAATCGGCCCTTCCCGTCAGTCGCGCAGGACCTTCGCGCCCTCGCACCACAGCTCCGCGGCCTCGCCCGCGAGGACGTCGGCGCCGCCGCCCACCCCGGACGGGAGCGTCCGCCCGGCCGCGACGACCAGGTTCCCGGCGCGCCGGCCGCGCAGCACCGCCCGGTCGGCGATGAGCGTCGGCGTCCCGAACACGGCCGCGATCGTGGCGAGCTGGCGCCGGGCGCGGCGCAGCGGCGCCTCGTCGATGAGGTTCGCGACGTAGACGCCGCCCGGCCGCAGGACCCGGCGCACGTCGGTCAGCGCCTCGACCGTGCACAGGTGGTCGGGCACGTGCGGGCCGACGAACACGTCGGAGGCGACCGCGTCGAACGAGCGCGGGCGCAGCCCGGCGACGCCGGCCCGCGCGTCGGCCACCCGCACCGTCAGCCCGGGCACGTCGTCGAGCGCGAGCTCGGCCCGCGCGACCGCGACGACCTCCTCGTCGACCTCGAGCACGAGCGAGCGCACCGCGCCCAGCGACGCGGCCAGCCGCCGGGGCAGCGTGCAGCCGCCCCCGCCCAGGTGCAGCACGTCGGCCGGCCGGCACGCCTCGAGCACCGCGGCCATCCGCCGCACGTACGGGATCTCCAGCGCCAGCGGGTCGGCCAGGTCCACCACCGACGCCTCCAGCCCGTCGACCAGCAGCGTGCGGCGCGTCCCGTCGGCCAGGACGCGCGCCCTCATCGGGCGATCTCGCCCAGCAGCCCGCGCGCGATCACGAGCCGCTGGATCTCCGACGTCCCCTCGTAGATCTCGGTGACCTTCGCGTCGCGGTAGTAGCGCTCGGCCGGGAACTCCCGCGTGTAGCCGTAGCCGCCGAGCACCTGGATCGCCTCCCCCGTCCAGTGGCGCGCGACGCGGGAGGCGAACAGCTTCGCCTGCGCGCCCTCGACGGTGTGCGGCCGCCCGGCGTCCTTCAGGCGCGCCGCCCGCCACACGAGCGCGCGCGCCGCCTCGATCTCCGTCTGCATCTCGGCGAGCTTGTGGCTGACGGCCTGGAAGGCCCCGATCGGGCTCCCGAACGCGTGGCGCTCCTTCGCGTAGCCGGCGGCCAGGTCCAGCGCCGCCTGGGCGATCCCGACCGCCTGGGCGGCGATCCCGATGCGCCCGCCGTCGAGCGTGGACAACGCGATCCGCATGCCCGCCCCGGGCGGGCCGAGCCGCTCGACCGGGCTCGCGTCGAAGCGCAGGTCGGCGGTCGAGGACGAGTGCAGGCCCATCTTCTCCTCCTCGCGCACCGCCTCGAACGCGCGCGCCGCGAACGCCGACACCCGCTCGCCGTCGCGCGCGAACACGACGACGTGGCGGGCGTAGGAGCCGTTCGTGATCCACTGCTTCGTGCCGGTGATCGTGCCGGTCGCCTCGTCGTAGCGGGTGCGCATGGCGGCGGCGTCGGAGCCCGAGTCGGCCTCGGTCAGCGCGAACGCGGCCAGCTCGTGGCCCTGGGCCAGCGGCGGGACGATCCGCTGGCGCTGCTCCTCGGTCCCGTGCGCGAGCACGGGCAGCGTGCCCGCGCCGGTGTGGACGGCGACGGTGACGCCCACGCCGGCGTCGGCGCGCGACAGCTCCTCGAGCGCGAGCGCGTACGACAGGTGGTCGGCGCCCGCGCCGCCGTACTCGACCGGCACGCACACCCCCATCAGCCCCAGCTCGCCGAGCTGGCGGAAGACCGCCAGCGGGAACGTGTGCTCGCGGTCCCACTCCGCGGCGCGGGGCGCGATCTCCTCGTCGGCGAAGCGGCGCGCGAGGTCGCGGATCTCGCGCTGCTCGTCGGTCAGCTCGTGCGCGCTCACCGGCGCACCGCCCGGCGCGCCGCGGCGCCGATCGCGGCCGCCGCGCCGACCGCCGCCGCGATCTTCAGCCGCCGGCCGAGCGTCTCGAAGCGCAGGACCTCCCAGCCCTCCTCGGCCGCGACGCGCGCCAGCTCGCTGTCGGGGTTGACGACCACCGGGTGGCCGACCGCGCGCAGCATCGGCAGGTCCGACGACGAGTCGCTGTAGGCCCACGACTCGGCCAGGTCGATGCCCTCCCGCTCGGCCAGCTCGCGCATGCGCACCGGCTTGCCCTCGCCGTAGTTGAACGGCCCGACGAGCCGGCCGGTGAGCACCCCGTCCGCGTCGGTCTCCAGCTGCGTGCCGATGCCGCCGTCGAAGCCGAGCACGGTGGCCAGCAGCTCGGCGGTCTCCTGCGTCGTCGCCGTGCAGATGTAGACGCGCCGGCCGGCGTCCTGGTGCTCCCAGGCGACGTGGAGCATCCGCGGGTACAGGCGCGGGAGGACCCCGGCGAGCACCGCGGGCGCCATCCGCGCGAACTCGACGGTCCGGTGGCCGGCGATGATGGCGCTGACGCGCTCCTGGACCCTCTGGGTGGTCTCGTCGGTGGAGCCCTGCAGGCGGAACTGGAGGTTCGCCCACGCGTCCAGGTAGAGCTGGCGGCGGGGGATCAGGCCCGCGCGGGCGGCCGCGCGGGCCCAGTGCAGGCCGGACGAGCCGGCCATGAGCGTGCGATCGAGGTCGAAGAAGGCGGCGGCGGTCACACCCGCACGATGATGGCGTCGCCCTGGCCGCCGCCCGAGCAGATCGCCGCGCATCCGAGCCCGCCGCCGCGGCGGCGCAGCTCGAGGATCATCGAGCCGATGATCCGGGCGCCGGACGCGCCGATCGGGTGCCCGAGGGCGACGGCCCCGCCGTTGACGTTCACGCGGTCCTCGTCGATGCCGAGCACCCGGATCGAGTTCAGCGTGACCGACGCGAACGCCTCGTTGATCTCCCACACGTCGATGTCCTGCGCCGACAGGCCCGCCCTGGCGAGCGCCTTCTGGGCGGCGCTGGCCGGCGTGCGCGCCAGGTAGGCGTACTCGTCGGCGGTCTGCGCGTGGGCGACGATCTCGGCCAGCGGCTCCTTGCCGTTCGCCTTCGCCCACGCCTCGCTGGCGAGCACGAGCGCGCCGGCGCCGTCGTTGACGCCGGGCGAGTTGCCGGCCGTGTGGGTGCCCTCCTTGGAGGCCAGGCCCGGCAGCTTGGCCAGCACCTCCAGCGACGTGTCGCGGCGCGGCGCCTCGTCCACCTCGACGACCGTCTCGCTCTTGCGGCTCTTGACGGTGATCGGGACGATCTCCTCGGGCAGGCGGCCCTCGTCGGTGGCCGCGATCGCGCGCTCGTGGGAGCGCAGCGCCCAGCGGTCGAGGTCGGGCCGCGTCAGCTCCAGCTCGTCGCCCACCTCGGTGGCCTCGACGAACATCTGCTTGCCGGTGAACGGGTTCGTGAGCCCGTCGTGGACCATCGCGTCGAGCGCCTTCACGTCGCCCATGCGGTAGCCGAAGCGGGCGCCCGGCAGCAGGTACGGCGCCTGCGACATCGACTCCATGCCGCCGCCGACGCCGACCTCGACGTCGCCCGCGCGGATCGCCTGGTCCAGCAGCACGGTCGCGCGCAGGCCCGACGCGCAGACCTTGTTGATGGTCTCCGAGGAGACCTCCTTGGGGATGCCCGCCTGGATCTGCGCCTGGCGCGAGGGGATCTGGCCGACGCCGGCCTGCAGGACCTGGCCCATGATCACGTGGTCGACCTGCTCGGGCTCCACGCCGGCGCGGTCCAGCGCGGCGGAGATCGCGTGGCCGCCGAGCTCGGTGGCCGGGAGCGAGGACAGCGCGCCCCCCATCTTGCCGATGGGCGTTCGCGCGGCGCTGAGGACGACGGTCTTGGGCATCGGGAACGACCTCTCCTTGCGAATGGCGAAGGCCGCGAATCCTAGACTCGGCCGCGCGATGCGCGTCTCCACCACCACCCAGGCCCCCGTGGACACGGCGGCCGACACGGTCGCGATCGGCGTCTTCGAGGGCAAGGACGTCGCGCACGACCTCGACGGATCCCCGCTGCAGGCCCTCCTGGACGCCGGCGAGGCCCGCCGCGCGTTCAAGCACCTGGCCCTCACGCACGCGGCCGGCAAGCGCTGGCTGGTCGTCGGGCTGGGCGAGCGCGACGACTTCGACGCCGAGCGCGCCCGGGCGGCCGCGGCGACCGTGGTGGGGCGCCTGGGCGAGCTCGGCACGCGGGTGCTGTGCTGGGAGCTGCCCCACCGCCTCGACGACGCGCAGATCGCCGGCTTCGTCGACGGGACGCTGCTGGCCGCCCACCGCTTCGACCGCTACCGGGCGGCGCCGCCGGAGGACGAGCCCCAGCCCCGCCTGGAGGAGCTGATCGTCTCCGACCACCACGACGTCAGCGCCGCGGTCGACCGCGCCGTGCTGGTGGCCGAGGCCCAGAACCGCACCCGTAACCTGGTCGCCACCCCGGCCAACGACCTCACGCCCGCGACGCTCGCCGACCGCGCGCGGGAGCTGGCGGCCGAGCACGACGCGCTGTCGGTCGACGTGCTCGGGCGCGACGGCATCGTCGCGGCGGGCATGGGCGCGTTCGCCGCGGTCGCGCAGGGCAGCGACGCCGAGCCGGCGCTGATCACGCTGCGCTACGAGCCGGTCGCGGGCGACGGCTTCGACCTCGGGCTGGTCGGCAAGGCCGTCACGTTCGACAGCGGCGGGCTGTCGATCAAGCCGGCGCAGTCGATGGCGACGATGAAGCTCGACATGGCCGGCGGCGGCGCGGTGCTGGAGGCGCTCGGCGCGATCGCGGCGCTGGCCCTGCCGGTGCGCGTGGTCGCGGTCGTCGGCGCGACCGAGAACATGCTCAGCGGCCACGCGATGCGCCCCGGCGACGTCGTGCGGGCGCGGGCCGGAACGACGATCGAGATCGTCAACACCGACGCCGAGGGCCGCCTCGTGCTCGCCGACTGCCTCACCCACGCCCGGGAGCTCGGCGCGCGGCGGCTCGTCGACCTGGCGACGCTCACCGGCGCGATCGTGTCCGCGCTCGGCCACCACCGCGCCGGCCTGTTCGCCGACGACGACCCGTGGGCGGCCACGGTCGAGGCGGCGGCGACCGCGACCGGGGAGCTCGTGTGGCGCCTGCCGCTGGACCCCGAGTACGGCCAGCTCATCACCAGCCCGGTCGCCGACCTCGTCAACGCCGGCGAGCGCGGCCTGGCCGGGTCGATCACCGCGGCCGAGTTCCTGCGCCGCTTCACCGGCGACGTGCCGTGGGCGCACCTGGACATCGCCGGCACCGCCTGGGACCTCGGCCGCCCGTACGCGGCCAAGGGCGCCAGCGGGTGGGGCGTGCGGCTGCTCGTCGCCCTGGCGCAGGCCGTCGCCGCCGGGTAGGTTCCAGCGCATGGCAGAGGACTCCGCCCGCCGCTCGGTGGGCACCTACGACTCCTATCGCGACGCCCAGCGCGCGGTGGACCTGCTGTCCGACAAGGGCTTCCCGGTGGAGCGCGTGGCGATCGTCGGCCGCGGGCTACGCTTCGAGGAGCAGGTGCTCGGGCGCGAGACGGTGAGCTCGGCCGCCCTGCGCGGCGCCGGCGGGGGCGCCACGATCGGCGGCCTGTTCGGCCTGTTCCTGTGGGCGATCTCGGCCAACGAGGTCGCGGCGGGCTGGATCATCCTGTACGGCCTCGTGTTCGGCGCGATCTTCGGCGCCCTCATCGGCGCGATCTTCCAGGCCGCGTCGGGCGGGCAGCGCGACTTCCGCTCGTCGAGCCGCATGACCGCCGACCACTACGACGTGATGGTCGACCTCGAGGTCGCCGAGGAGGCCGAGCGCCTGCTCGACGGCGGCGCGGCCGCCCCGGCCGGCTGAGCCGGACCGCGCCGCTCCCCCCGGACGTGTGGCACATGGCATCCGCTATGCGGACGCCATGTGCCACACGTGGCATCTAGCCTGCGCGCGGTGCGCCGCGCGCTCGGACTGTGGCTGCTGCTGCTCGCCGTCTACACGGCCGCCCTGGGGATCGACGCGTCGCCGGGCGAGCGCTGGTCGGCCCGTGAGGGCCACGAGCTGCTGACCGCGGAGTCGATCGTCTCCGACGGCGACGTCGACCTGCGCGACGAGTACGCGACGGCGGCGTGGCGCGAGTTCGGCGGGCCGCCGCTGGAGCCGACCGCGGGGCTCGTCGACGGGCGCCTGCTGGAGCCGCAGGGGATCGGCTTCCCGCTGCTGATCGCGCCCGCCTACGCGCTGGGCGGGGCGACGCTCGTGGCGCTGTGGCTGGCGGCCCTGACCGCGCTGGGGTTCGTGTTCGCGGCCGCGATCGCGCGGCGGGTCGTGCCCGAGCCGTGGGCGACGCGCGCGGCGCTCGTCGCCGGGCTGTCGCCGCCGGTGGTGGCCGCGGCCACGCGCGTCTCGCCCGAGATGGCGGCGGGCACCGTGCTGGCGGCGGCGACGCTGGCGGCGCTGAAGGTCCGCGAGCAGCCGCGGCCGCGCTGGACGCTGTCGTGCGCGGCGGCGATCGCGGTCCTGCCCTGGCTGGCGGTGTCGCTCGTGCCGCTGGCGGCCGGGTGCGCGGCGGCGCTGGCGCGCTGGCTGCGGCGGCGCCGGCGCGGGTTCGCCGCGTTCACGGCGATGGAGGTCGTGCTGTTCTCGGCCGTGCTGTTCGTGACGCTCACCGACCGGCTCTACGGCGGGCTGACGCCGTACGCGTCGTCGCTGGCGCCGGGCGGCGGGATCGGGACCGACTCGCTGGCGGGCGTGCTCGAGCGCTGGCCGCGCCTGGTCGGCTGGTGGCTGGACCGCGACGCCGGGATGCTGCGCTGGGCGCCGTTCGCCGCGCTCGGCTTCCTGGGGCTGTGGCTGCTGTGGCGCTCGCGGCGCGACCGCCTGGCCGTGCTCGTCCCCGACCAGGTGCACGTCGAGGTCGTCGCCGGCTTCCTGGCCGCGCTGTGCGCCACCCAGCTCGTCGTCGTCACGTTCCTGGCGCCGGAGATGCACGGCGACTGGGCGCCCGCGCGGCTGCTGCTGCCGGTGGTGCCGGTCGGCGCGGGGCTGGCCGGCTGGGGGCTGCGCCACGCGCCACGGGCCGGCGCGGCGCTCGCCGCGGTCACGCTGGCCGGGACCGCCTGGCTGCTGATCGGCGGGCGCCTCGACGGCGGCGGGCTGCAGCCGCCGGCGGGCCACATGCCCTGGGGCGGCGTGCAGGACGTCCTGCCGCGGTTCGCGGTCCGGATCGGCGCCGGCGAGGCGATCCTGCTCGCGGCGGCGGGGGTCGCGCTGGCGGTGCTCGCGGCGCGCGAGTGGCGCGCCTGGCACGCGATGCGCGACGGGGCCGCCCTGCGCGGCTCCCTACGCTGAGACGTCGCGTGCTCTCCGCCGTCGACGACGTCGCCCACGACGCCCTGGTCAGCGCCGGCTACGCCGGGCTGATCGCGGTGATGATCGTGGAGAACCTGTTTCCGCCGATCCCGTCGGAGCTCGTGCTGCCCCTGGCCGGCTACGAGGTGTCCCGCGGCGAGCTGACGTTCGTCGCCACCGTCGCCGCCGCGACGCTCGGGTCCCTGATCGGCGCGCTGCTGCTGTACGCGATCGGCCGCTGGGGCGGGCGCCCGGCGATCCTGCGCCGGGGCCGCTTCCTGCGCATCGGCCCGGCCGAGCTGCACCGCGCCGAGCACTGGTTCGACCGCTGGGGCGACTGGGTCGTGCTCGGCGCCCGCATGGTGCCCGGCGCCCGCTCGGTCGTCTCCATCCCCGCCGGCACGATGCGCATGGGCGCCGTCCGGTTCGTGCTGCTGACCACGCTCGGCTCGGCGATCTGGAACGCCGTGCTGATCGGGCTCGGCCACGAGCTCGGCGCCAACTGGGACGAGATCTCGGGCTGGGTCGGCGGCGCCTCGAAGGTCGTCCTCGTCGCCGCCGTCCTCGGCGTGGCCGGCCTGCTGCTCGCGCGCCGCGTGCGGCGGGGGCGGCGCGCGGAGGGCTAGGACCCGGGCGGCTCCCAGCGCAGCGTCCGCGGCGCCGGGCGCATGCGCAGCACCCGCGCGGGGACGCCGCCGACGACGGCGTTGTCGGGCACGTCCTTGGTCACGACGGTGCTCGTCCCGACGATCGCGTTGTCGCCCACGGTGGCGCCGCGCAGGATGCAGGCGCCGTAGCCGACCCACACGTTGTGGCCGACGCGCACGTCGCGCTTGTAGATGCCCTGCTCGCGGATGGGCCGCTCGACCTCGACGACCCCGTGGTCGAAGTCGATCAGCATCACGCGGTCGGCGAGGATGCACTCGCGGCCGATCGACACGTGCTGGAAGGACGAGATCGTGCACTCCTGGCCGAGCACGGTCTTGGCGCCGATGCGCACCTCGCCCTCGTGCGCGCGGATCTTCGTGCCGTGCCCGATCCACGACCAGCGCCCGAGGTGGACGCGCGCGTCGCGGCCGATCTCGAACGTCACTCCGGGGCACACGAACGCGATCCCGTCGGTCCGCAGCCGGCCGCGGAAGCGCAGCTTCAGCCAGGCCAGGCGCGCCAGCAGGCGGGCGTAGCCGAACGTCAGCATGCGGTTGCGCCGCAGGAAGCGAAGGAGGGTCAGCGGCCCGCCGTGGCGGGGCGCCGGCTCGCCGCGCACGACCGGGGCGGCCGCCGCGGGCTCGACCGGGGACAGCACGGGCTCCATCTGCGCGATGGAGGGTAATGCCGATCGGCCCTCGCGTCCGGCCCGCGCCGCGCGGGATGGCATCATGCCGCCCTCGATGCCGGCCGACGCCTCCCTCGCCCAGCGCCTCCTCGACGGCGACCGCCGCGCGCTGGCGCGCGCGATCACGCTCGTCGAGAACGAGGACCCGGAGGGCTACGCGATCGTCCGCGAGGTCTACCCGCGGACCGGCCGCGCCGCCGTCTTCGGCCTCACCGGGCCGCCGGGCGTGGGCAAGTCGACGCTGATCGGCGCGCTCACGAAGGCGCGCCGCGCGGCCGGGCGGACGATCGGCGTGCTGTCGATCGACCCGTCGTCGCCGTTCACGCACGGGGCGGTCCTGGGCGACCGCATCCGCCTGACCGAGCACTTCCTCGACCCGGGCGTGTTCATCCGCTCGATGGCCAACCGCGGCGCGCTGGGCGGGCTCAGCGAGGCGGCGCTGCAGGCGGCGCTGCTGATGGACGCGTCGGGCAAGGACGACGTGTTCCTCGAGACGGTCGGCGTCGGCCAGGCCGAGGTCGACATCATCGACCACGCCGACACGGTCGTGCTCGCGCTCATGCCGGGCTCGGGCGACTCGATCCAGGCGCTGAAGGCCGGCGTCATGGAGATCCCCGACGTCATCGTCGTCAACAAGCGCGACCACCCGCTGACCGAGACGATGGTCCGCGAGGTCCGCGGCGTGCTGTCGCTCGCGCCCCAGCGCGGCTGGCGCGTCCCGATCGTGACGACCGAGGCCTCCCGCGGCGAGGGCATCGACGAGCTCGTCGCCCGGCTCGACGAGCACCGCGCGTACATCGAGGCCGAGGGCACGCTCAGCGAGCGCCGCCGCCGCAACCTGCGCAACGAGGTGCTCGGCCTGGCCGCCGCGCGGATGCGCCGGCGCCTCGAGGAGGGCCTGGAGGGCGACGCCGAGTTCGCCCGGCTGCTCGACGAGGTCGTCGCCCGCCGGCTCGATCCCGCCAGCGCCGCCGCCGCCCTGCTGGAGAAGGCCGGCGCCGACGCCTGACGCGTCAGCCGGTCTTCGTCCCGATCACGAGCAGGTACTCGAACGGCACCGACAGCCCGCGCGCGCCGAAGCGGCCGCGCTCGGCGAACAGGCCGCGCAGCGCCGCCCGCAGCGCGTCGGTCCGCCCGGCGTCCTCGACGGCCTCCAGCGCCCCGCGCAGCCCGGCGACGTGCTCGAGCATGAAGCCGGCCGCGTGCTCGGGGTCGCGGAAGCGCCAGCGCATCGTGCGCCGGCGCACCGACAGCCGCACGCCGCGCGGGTCGAACAGCTCGCGCAGGCCCTCGGCGCTCGCCCACGGCGGCGGCGCCAGGCGCTGCGGACCGGCGCCGGGGGCGAAGCGCGCGACGGTCGCGCCGATCGCCACGCTCGTCGACCCCACCGGCCAGGTCGTCAGCGCGATCCGCCCGCCGGGCGTGCAGACCCGCGCGAGCTCGCCGGCGGCGACCGCGGGACGCGGGGCGAGGATCACGCCGAACGTCGAGGTGACCACGTCGAAGCGGTCCTCCTCGAACTCCAGCGACTCGGCGTCGCCCTCGAGGAACTCGACCTGGTCGAGCCCCTCGGCGTCGGCGACGCGGCGGCCGGCCGTGAGCAGCTCGGGCGCGACGTCGACCCCGACGACGTGCGCCGCCCCGGCGCGGGCCGCGCCGAGCGCGACGGTGCCCGTGCCGGTGGCGACGTCCAGGACGTCGAGCCCGTCGAGCGGGCCGAGCGCCCGCAGGAGCGCCTCGGCGGCCGGGCGCAGGCGGGCGGCGACGGCGGGGTCGTCGCCGCCGCCGAACTCGCGGCGCACCGCCTCCGGGTCGGACACGGTGCGCGATGCTACGGGACCGGGACTAGCTCGACCCGCAGACCGGCCAGGCCGAGGGGCCCTGGCGGCGCATGAGCAGCGCCGCGCGGCGGTCCTGCTCCTCCTCGGGCGCGGCGGCCGGATCGCCGGTGCCGCCCATCGCCCGCCAGGTGGCGCGGCTGAACTGGTACTTGCCGCGGTAGCGGCCGTCGGCCGACACGGCGGTCGGGTCGCCGCCGGACTCGCACTCGGCGATGCGCTCGAGCAGCGCGGCGTCGGTGCTCGTCCGCGCCGGCGGCGTCGGCTTCGGCGTCGAGGTGGCGCGGGCCGCGCTCGCGCGCGAGCCGGCGATCCCCAGCGCCGCCAGCGTCTGCGGGCCGGCGATCCCGTCGACGGTCAGCCCGTTGGCGCGCTGGAAGCGCTTGACGGCGGCGGTCGTCTGCGGGCCGTAGATGCCGTCGACGGCGATGCCGAGGGCCTGCTGGACGGCGCGCACGGTGTCGGCGCTGACGGCGGGGGCGCCGCGCTCGCCCGTGGGGGCGGGCGCCGCGACCGCTCCGGCGGCGAAGACGGTCAGGCTGGCCAGCAGGACGGCGGCGCCGCCGCGGCCGCGCAGGCGGCGCCGGCGGGCGCGGAACGCGGCGGCGCGCCGCTCGCGCGACCGGCGCAGCGACGCGCGGAACGGGTCGCGCGCAGCCGGCGGCAGCGGGTCTTCGGTCTGGGTGGTCGGCACGTCGAGCTCCCTGTGGTCTCGGCGCCTACGGGGTTAGCTGTCGGGCTCGCGCTGGACCTGCGCTACGCCGCGCTCTGGCGGCGATTCGCCCCAGGGACCGTGAGCCGGTCCTGATGGGTCCCCCGCTCCGCGGCCGCCGGGCGGCCACGGACTCGGCTTGGTTATGGATACGACGAGCGCGACAGGCTATCGCGTCCGGCCGGACGGAAGCCGCCGGCCCGGCCTACGGGGCGAGCAGCGGCGCGCGGGTCGCGTACGGCGCCAGGCTGCGCACGCGGTCGTCGCCGCCGGGCCCCTCCGCGAGCGCCGCGCGCAGCGCCCGCTCGTGGCCCGCGGCCCGCTCGCGCGGGTACGGGCCGGCCTGGCGGCGCGACACCTGGAAGGCCCAGTCGCTGGCCTGCAGGGCGAGCAGCTCGCGGACGGCGCGCAGCGACGCCCGCGGCCCGGCGGCGACGACGTCGAGCTCGGCGCGGCGCGCGGCGAACGTGAGGTCGGCGACCTGCGGCCCGCTCCACGTCCACAGGTCGCGGGGCGTGCCCCAGGTCGTGACCGGCAGGCCGTCCGGGGCGGGGCGCGGCGGGTGGCGCTCGAGCGCCTCGTCGAGCGGGGCCAGCCGCAGGCCCTGTCGCCCGGCCTCCTCGATCACCGCGGCCAGCCAGGTCACGCCCTCGTGCCACCAGTGGCCCAGCAGCTCGGTGTCCAGCGCGCACACGCACAGCCCGCCGTCCGCCACCCGCGCCCGGACGCGCGCCACGAAGTCGGCGGCGTCGGCGCGCGCCTGGGCGGCGGCGCGCTCGGGGTCGTAGACCGAGCCGTCGTTGGCCCACGGCTTGTGGTGGTAGCGGGTCAGCGCGTGGCTGTCGCGGTAGGCGCCGGCGGCCGGGTAGCCGCCGTCGGACCACACGAGCTCGACGATCCGCCGGTCGATCGGGACGAGCAGCGGGCCGGCCGGGCTGCGCAGCGGGACCAGGTGGTCGTCGGGGCCGAGCACGTCGGTGAGGTCGACGCAGGTCGCGTGCACGCCGGCCTCCTCCAGCAGCGCGTCGAGCCACGGCGCGTACGCGCACTCGGGCAGCCAGAACCCGCCCGCCCACGCGTCGCCGAAGCGCGCCCGGTGGGCGTCGATGCCGGCCTGCAGCTGCAGGCGCACGCCGGCCGGGGTGGCCAGCAGCGGCAGGACCGCGTGGGTCGCCGACGACGTCCACGCGGCGTGGCGGCCCAGCGGCGCGAGCAGGTCCCCGCCCCGCGCGGCCAGCGCGTCGGCGGCGGCGACGTAGGCGCCCGCCGCGCGGCGCAGCTCGGCGGCGACCGCGGGGTCGTCGGCCGCGTCGGCGTCGAGCGCGTGCGAGCGCCGGCGCAGGTCGCGGCAGAAGGCGTCGAAGCGCTCGGCGGCCCCCGGCGCCTCGAGCTGGTCGCACAGCACGGGCGTCAGCGACAGCGTCACGGGCGCGCCGGCGTCGAGCACGTCGGCCAGCGGCAGGTAGCAGGTGGCCATCGCCTCCCACAGCCACTCCTCGCCGGACGGCCAGGTCCCATAGCCCTCGACGTAGGGCATGTGGGTGTGCAGGAGGATCGAGAGCTCGCCGCTCACGGCCGCAGGACGGCCAGGAAGTCGAGCGCGCGCTCGAGCGGGCCCTCGCGCAGCGCGAAGTCGCGCACCGAGATCGCCGGCGTGAAGCGGTCGTAGAACGGCTTCGTGATCCCCAGCCGCGTGTGGATCGCGTCCCAGCCCGCGTGGCGGATGGCCAGCTCGTGGACGCGCAGCTTGCGGGCGTGGAACAGGCCCAGCAGCTCCACCGACGAGAAGTGCGCCTCGCACAGCGCCCGGAACTCCTCGGGCCGGTACTCCTTCACGTGCCACGGGTTGCCCGACCGCTCCGCGCCCTCGGGCGCCAGCGTCAGCACGTTCGGCGTCGTCACGTACACGACGCCGCCGGGCCCGACGAGCGCCTTGAAGCGCTCGAGCACCTCGCCGGGGTTGCGCACGTGCTCGATCGTCTGCAGGAAGACGACGGCGTCGCACGGCTCGTCGAACGTCTCCACGAGCGTGCGCACGAAGCGCAGGTTCGGCCGCACGTAGCGCAGCCGCGCGTGCTCGTGGGCCTCGGGGTTGGCGTCGACGCCGACGACCTGCGCGGCCCCGGCGGCCGCCAGCACGTCGGACCCGTAGCCCTCGCCGCAGGCCATGTCGACGACGCGCAGGCCCGCGACGCGCCGGGCGATCCACTCGTACACGACGAGATGGCGCCGGTACCAGTAGTTCTCCTCGGGCACGTCGGGCAGCGTGCGCTCGCCGGTCAGCTCCAGCGGCGGGACGCCCGGCGGCTGGTCGCGCTGCACGTAACGGACGGCCTCGGACACGGCGCGGAACGGTAGCGACACGCCGGCTTCCCTATCCTCACCGGCCGCATGGCCGCCCAGCCGCTCTCCGCCGACGTCATCCGCGACGCGAACACGCGCTACCACGACGACGCGGCCGCCCACTACGACGCCAAGTGGGGCATCGACTACGGCGACATCGGCCAGACGCAGGTCGTCGGCAAGCTCGCCAAGGCACTCGGCGGCGAGGTCGGGCGCTTCGGCCGGTCGCTGGAGATCGGCGCCGGCACCGGCTACTTCAGCCTCAACCTGCTGCAGGCGGGCGTCGTCGAGGAGGCGGTCGCCACCGACATCTCGCCGGGCATGCTCGCGACGCTCGAGGCCAACGCGCGGACGCTCGGGCTCGACGTCGAGACCGTCGCCTGCGACGCCGAGGCGCTGCCGTTCGCGGACGGCTCCTTCGACCTCGTCTTCGGGCACGCGGTGCTGCACCACCTGCCCGACCTCGACCGGGCCTTCCGCGAGATCCGCCGCGTGCTGCGGCCCGGCGGCACGTTCGCGTTCGCCGGCGAGCCGTCGCGCGTGGGCGACCGGCTGGCGCAGCTGCCCAAGCGCGGCGCGACCGTGCTCGCCCCGCTGTGGCGGGCCGCGCTCGGGGCCCGCCCGGCGCGCGACCCCGGCCGCCACGGCGACGCCGACCCCGAGCTGGGCGAGATCGTCGACGTGCACGCGTTCGTCCCCGACGAGCTGGCCCGCCATGCCCGCGGCGCCGGCCTGGAGGAGGTGCGCGTCCGCGGCGAGGAGCTGCTGGCCAACTGGTTCGGCTGGACGAACCGCACGCTCGAGGCGACCGCCGAGCCCGACGACGTGCCGATGGCCTGGCGCCGCTACGCGTTCCACGGCTACCTGCTGTTCCAGGCGCTCGACACCCGGCTGCTGGAGCGCCACCTGCCCGCCGCGATCTTCTACAACCTGATGATCGCCGGCCGCCGCCCCGTCTAGCGCGACGCCGCCGCGCGGATCGCCGCCAGGTACTCGGCGCGCAGCGCGAACGTCCGCTCCATCGACCGCTCGAACCCGCCCAGGAACTCGCGCCGGTACGTCGCGTCGGTGAGCACCGAGATCGCGTAGTAAAGGCCGGAGAACGAGGCGATCGCCGCCGACACGCGCAGCAGCTCGGCGGTGATGATCGTCGTCGAGCCGAACAGCGTGATCGAGCCGACCTCCTCCCCCTCGTCGCCCGTCCACGCGTTGATCACCTCGCCGCTGGTGGTCAGCAGCCCGAACGCGACGAAGAACAGCGTGATCGCGACCGCCACCACGAGCGTCTGCAGCGCGTAGGAGACGAACATGACCAGGCCGACGTTGAAGCGCTGGCGGCGCGTGAGCGGCGGGTCGACGCGCTCGCGGCGCTCCAGCTCGCGCACCTCGCCGGGCAGCCGGGCGGCCAGGAAGATCGCGCCGAGGACGACGAACAGCCCGACGACGCCCGCCAGGTTGCCGTCGGTGATGTCGCCGAACACCTGCCACATCTCGGCGTTGATGAACAGGACGAGCGCGAAGAACAGCAGCAGCGGCACCGCCTTGGCCAGCATCGTCACCGAGTCGCGCAGCTGGCCGAGCAGCCGCCCGATCGACCAGCGCAGGATCGACAGCAGGCCGTAGCCGACGACGACGTAGACGAGCAGGAGGACGACCGCGTTGCCGATCAGCGCCATCACCGCGACGCCGACCTGCCAGCCGCCGATCAGCGGCAGGATCGGCGGGACGAGCAGGAAGATCGCCAGCTCGACGTTGCCGACGCGCTGCGGCGGCGCGTACCACCGCCGGCCGCTGCGGACGTTGAGGATCACGAGCGGCGCCAGCAGGAGCACCAGGCCGACGGCGATCACGGCCAGGTTCGCGGCGGTGGACCACTCGAAGTTGGCGCCGTTGAGGCACATGGCCAGGAACCACAGCCCGAGGAACGGGATCGCGCGCGTGAAGATGTCCTCGCGCGCCGAGTAGTCCTCGATCAGCAGCGGCAGCCCGGCGCGCCGCAGCGCGCGCTCGTAGTCGGAGAGCTCCACGCGCACATCCCACCGGTTCGGCTGGACGGAGCGCCGTCCTAGACTCCGTCACGCCTTCCCCTGCGCATGAACGACCGCCTGCACCGCGATTTCCCGCTCTTCCCGCTGGGGATCGTGACGCTCCCCACCGAGTACGTGCCGTTGCACATCTTCGAGGAGCGTTACAAGACGATGGTCGAGCGCTGCCTCGACCAGGACAGCGAGTTCGGGATCCTGTGGATGTCCGACGAGGAGCTCAAGCAGACCGGCTGCGCGGTGCGCATCGACCGGGTGCTGGAGCGCATGGACGACGGACGGCTGAACATCCTCTGCCAGGGCACCCGGCCGTTCCGGCTCGTCGAGCGCCAGGACGACCTCCCCTACCCGGCCGGCACCGTCGAGTTCCTCGAGGACCGCGACGAGCCCGTCGACGAGGAGCTCGCGGCGCGCACGCGCGAGTCGTACGCGGCGCTCGTCGAGCAGGCCACCGACCGCGTGCTCGAGCCCGGCGAGGTCGAGTCGATGACCGCCTACGAGATGGCGGCCACCGTGGACTTCGGCCTCGACGCCAAGCAGGGGCTGCTCGACCTGCGCGCCGAGAACGCGCGGCTGCGCCTCGTCGACCGCCTGTTCCGCGCGGCGACGAAGCGCCTGGACTACGTCGAGCGCGCCCAGGCGCGGGCGAAGTCCAACGGCAAGGTCCGCTTCGGGTAGCGGTCAGCGCCGCGCCCGGCGGGCGGCGGCCACGGCCACCGCGACGAACAGGACGATCGCGACCTCGTTGAGCACCCCGCCCCAGCGGGCGACCTCGGGGGCGCTCGCGAGGTCGCCGGCGACCCGCACGACCAGGCCGGCCTGCAGCAGCGCCAGCGGCACGTACATCGCCCGCGTGAACGGCAGCGCGACGCCGAGCACCGCGGGCACGATCACCGGCGCGTGCGCGAACACCATCGAGAAGACGAAGCCGAGGAACAGCGCGTGGACCATCGCGTCGTACGCGAGGCCCGCGCCGGCGAGCTCGCCCTCCACCAGCCACGCGACGCCCGCGACCGCGAGCCACGCCGTCCCCGCCAGCATCGCCGCGGCCATGTAGCGCGGCGCGCCCGGGCGGCGGATCGTGCGCAGCGCGACGTCGAAGCGCGCCAGCCACGCCGCCTGCGCGAGCAGGCCCGCGCCCGCGAGCCGCACGCCGGCCGCGGGCGCGGCGCCGGCCAGCGCGACCCCGGCCAGGAACACGGCGATCGCCGCCAGCAGCGCGCCCACCGCGCGCCGCGACGGCCGCCGCACGCGCGACAGCTCCAGGCGCTCGCCGACGATCGTCAGCACGAGGAACGCGGCCAGCCACGGCACGACCGCGGCGACGGAGGCGCCGGCCAGCCAGGCCACGCCGCCGACGCTCCAGGCGATCGCGCCGAGCCCCATGATCGCCGGCGGCAGACCCGGCTGGCGGCGGTGGACGGCCACCGACGCCGCGACCAGCGCCACGCCGCCGGCGGTCAGCAGCGCCCGGCCCGCCTCGACCGGCAGCCCGAGCACGAGCCACAGCGCGCCCGCGGCGGTCGCCGCCGGCGCCAGGTACGGCCACGACCGGCCGAGCGCGACCGCCCGCTCCAGCCCGATCTGCGTGCCGAGGAAGCCGAGCACGAGCAGGGGCCCGTGCAGGGCGGCGAGCGTCCAGCGCAGCTCCGGCACGTCGACCCCGAGCCGCTGCAGGCCGGTCCACAGGCCGAAGACGAGGGCGACCGCGGCGCCGGCCAGCAGCGGCAGCCGGCGCACCAGCGGCGGGACGGTCCGCGCCCCCGCGGCGGAGCGAGCCGGCGCGACGCTCATCCGCGCGCGTCGTGCGCCGGGCGGCGCAGCCGGGCCGCGCGGCGCGCCGGCGCGCGGCGGCGGTAGATCACGTTGGCGCGCACGAGGTAGCCGACCGGCGCCGACCATGCGTGCACCAGGCGCGAGAACGGCCACAGCGCGTACAGCGCCATCGTCCCGAGCGCGTGCATCCGGTAGACGAGCGGGGCGCTCGCGATGCCCTCGACGTCGGGATCGAGCAGGAACAGCCCGCGGAACCACGGCGCGACGGTCTCGCGGTAGTCGTAGCCGCCCGCGATCAGGTTCTCGCCGACCGTGCAGACCATCCCGGTCGCGACGACGAACAGCAGCACCGCGTAGGTGAGGTGGTCGCTGCGCGAGGTCGTGCGCCGCACGCGCGTCACCGACACGCGCCGAGCGACGAGGATCAGCAGGCCCAGCGTCATCGCCACGCCCGCGGCCGTGCCCGCCGACACCGAGATCGCGTGGTACAGGTGCTCGTCGACGCCGACGGCCTCGGTCGCCGAGGCCGGCACGAGCAGGCCGAGCACGTGGCCGCCGATCACCGCGAGCAGCCCGACGTGGAACAGGATCACGCCGCGCTTGAGCCACGTCGACTCCAGCAGCTGGGTGGAGCGCGTCGTCCACGTGAGCTGGTCGCGCCGCCAGCGCCACACGTGCCCGACGACGAACGTCGTCAGCGCCGCGTACGGCACGACGATCCACAGCAGCACCTCGGTCCGGCTCATCGCGCACCTCCTGCGGCGGCCGCCGCCGCGGGCATCGCCTCGGGCGGCGCGAACGGCTCCAGTCCGACCTCCTCGCCGGGCGGGCCGTCGGCCGCCAGGCGCATCGCCGACTCCGCGTCGTGCGCCTCGAGCGGCCCGAGCAGCGCGCACAGCGCGTCCAGCAGCGGCGCGTACGGGCTGGCGTCGCGGTGCAGGCCGCCGCGCAGCACCTCGATCGCGGGCCGGAACTCGGCCAGCAGCTCGCGTCCCTGCTCCTCGCCGAGCGCGTCGGCCAGCTCCAGCAGCAGCGGCAGGTGGTCGGGCAGCTCGTCGCCCACGGTCTCGACGCCCAGGCGCGCGTACAGCCGGCGCAGCTTCAGCAGCGCCACGCCGCGCTGGCGGCGGTCGCCGTGGGACGCGAACGTGAGGTCCAGCGCGCAGCGGCGGTTGAAGTCGAACGTGGCGACGTAGCGGGCGCTGGCCGCGATCGGGTCGCTTGTCGCGATCCCCGCCAGGCCGGCCAGCAGCCCGTCGCGCACCGGACCGGGCGGCAGCTCGCGCGCCTCCGCCGCCACGTCGGGCAGGAGGCCGAGCAGCTCGGCGTCGGGATGCGACAGCGCCAGCGAGAGCAGCTTGAACGGGGTCATGTCACGCGCCCTCCTCGGCGGCGCGCAGGCGCCGCTCGCGACGCTGCCGGCGCTCCAGCGCGCGCCGCTCGCGCAGCGCCCGCAGGCGCCCGTTGCCGGCGACCTGCGCGACGTGGAAGCCCTCCACGCCCGCCCCGGCCGGCGCCGGCGCGCCGTTCTCGCTGGGCGCGCACGCGCCCGGCCCGCCGGGGAAGTCCAGGCCGCAGGCGCCCTGCATGCGGTCCAGCTCGGCGGCCAGCTCGCGGTGCGCGGGCGGGATCACGAAGCGGTCCTCGGCCTTGGCGATCGCCAGCAGCCGGAACAGGTCCTCGAGCTCGGGGTCGTCGCCCTCGCCGGAGATCGTCTTCTCGCGCATGTAGGAGCGCATCGCCGCGAGGCGCTTCAGCACGCGGCGGATGACCTCCTCGTCGCCGGCGGACAGCAGCTCCGCCAGGTAGGCGACGGGGATGCGCAGCTCGTCGATCGCGCCGAAGACCTGGTCGGGATCGGCGCCGGCGCCCTCGACCGTGCCCATCACCGGCGACAGCGGCGGCACGTACCAGACCATCGGCAGCGTCCGGTACTCGGGGTGCAGCGGCAGCGCCACGCGGTGCTGGAGCGCGAGCTTCCAGATCGGCGAGCGGCGGGCGGCGTCGAGCCAGTCCTCGGGGATGCCCTGCTCGCGGGCGGCCGCCTGCACGTCCTCGTCGAACGGGTCGAGGAAGACGTCGAGCTGCGCGTCGAGCAGGTCCTGCGGGTCGGGGACCGAGGCGGCCTCCGCCACGCGGTCGGCGTCGTAGAGGACCAGGCCGAGGTAGCGGATGCGCCCCACGCAGGTCTCCGAGCACACGGTGGGCAGCCCGGCCTCGATGCGCGGGTAGCAGAGCGTGCACTTCTCGGCCTTGCCGGTGGCGTGGTTGAAGTAGACCTTCTTGTACGGGCACCCCGAGACGCACATGCGCCAGCCGCGGCAGCGCTCCTGGTCGACGAGGACGATGCCGTCCTCCTCGCGCTTGTACATCGCCCCCGACGGGCAGCTCGCGACGCAGGCCGGGTTGAGGCAGTGCTCGCAGATGCGCGGCAGGTACATCATGAAGACCTGCTCGTAGGCGGCCTTGACCTCCTGCTCCATCGCCTCGAGGTTGGGGTCGCGCGGGCTGTTGGCGGGGCCGCCGGCCAGGTCGTCCTCCCAGTTGGGCCCCCACTCGAGGTCCAGCGGGCGGCCGTCCAGGCGCGACACCGAGCGCGCGACCGGCTGCTCGCGGCTGGGCCCGGCCTGCTGCAGCCGCGCGTAGTCGTAGGTCCACGGCTCGTAGTAGTCGTCGATCGACGGCAGGTCGGGGTTGTGGAAGATCGTCGCGAGCTTGCGCAGCCGCCCGCCGGCGCGCAGCCGCAGCCGCCCGTCGCCGTCGAGCTCCCAGCCGCCCTTGCGCGCCTCCTGGTCCTCCCAGCGCTGCGGGTAGCCGACCCCCGGCTTGGTCTCGACGTTGTTGAACCACATGTACTCCGCGCCCTCGCGGTTGGTCCAGACGTTCTTGCAGGTGACCGAGCAGGTGTGGCACCCGATGCACTTGTCGAGGTTCATCACCATCGCCACCTGGGCCTTGACGCGCATCAGAACTCGACCTCCGTGCCGCGCTTGCGGACGACCGCGACCTCGTCGCGCTGCGAGCCGGTCGGGCCGTAGTAGTTGAAGCCGTACGCGAGCTGCGCGTAGCCGCCGATCAGGTGCGTCGGCTTGATGTGGATCTGCGTCGGCGAGTTGTGGGTGCCGCCGCGGTGGCCGGTCGTCTCCGAGATCGGCACCTGCACGTGGCGGTCCTGGGCGTGGTACATGAACGCCGCGCCCGCGGGGATGCGGTGGGAGACGACCGCGCGGGCGGCGACGACGCCGTTGCGGTTGAGCAGCTCGATCCAGTCGTTGTCGGCGACGCCGATCCGCTCGGCGTCCTCGGGACTGAGCCACACGACCGGCCCGCCCCGGAACAGCGTGAGCATGTGCAGGTTGTCCTGGTAGGTCGAGTGGATCGACCACTTGCTGTGCGGCGTCAGGTAGCGCACCGCGACGCCGTGCTCGCCGTCGGCCCCGAGCTGGCGGCCCATGTCCATCGGCGCCTTGTAGGTCGCCAGGCCCTCCCCGAGGTCCAGCATCCACGCGTGGTCGGCGTAGAACTGCTGGCGCCCGGTCAGCGTGCGCCACGGCATCAGCCGCTCGAGGTTCACCGTGAACGGCGAGTAGCGGCGGTCGCGCGACTCGATCCCCGACCACTCCGGCGACGTGATCGTCTTGCGCGGCTGGATCGAGACGTCGCCGAACGTGTGCATCTCGTCGCCGCGGTCCTCGGCCAGGTCGGCCAGCTCCGTGCCGGTGCGCGCCTCGAGCGTGCGGAAGCCCTCGACGGCCAGGCGGCCGTTCGTGGCGCCCGACAGCGCGAGGATCGCCTCGCAGGCGTGGCGCGCGGTCGCCAGCCGCGGCCGGCCGTCGGCGACGCCGCCGCGCACGACCCCGTTCTGGTCGCGCAGGTGGCCGAGCTCGGGGCCGAGGCCCCTGGTCGTGAGGCCCTTCCAGCTCGTGCCGAGCTCGTCGACCAGCGGGCCGAGCGCGCCCATCTTCTCGGCGATCGCGCCGTAGTCGCGCTCGACGACGATCAGCTTCGGCATCGTGCGCCCGGGCACCGGCTCGCACTCGCCCGCGCGCCAGTCGCGCACCTCGCCCAGCGGCTGGGCCAGCTCGTCGGGCGTGTCGTGCTGCAGCGGCGCGGCGACGAGGTCGCGGCGCACGCCCAGGCGGGGGCCGGCCAGGCGGCTGAACTCCTGCGCGATCCTCGTGAAGATGTCCCAGTCGGTCCGCGTCTCCCACGGCGGGCTGATCGCCGCGTTGAACGCGTGCACGAACGGGTGGAGGTCGGTCGTGGCGACGTCCTCCTTCTCGTACCAGGTGGCCGCCGGCAGCACGACGTCGCTGTGCAGGCACGTCCCGTTCATGCGGAAGTCGAGCGTGACGAGCAGGTCGAGCTTGCCCTCGGGCGCCGCGTCGCGCCAGCGCACGTCGCGCGGGCGCAGCTCGGGGCCGACCTCCTCGTTGCGCACCGCGTGCGTGGGGACGCCGAGCAGGTGCTTGAGGAAGTACTCGTGGCCCTTCGACGACGCGCCGAGCAGGTTCGACCGCCACACGGTCAGCACGCGCGGCCAGTTCGCGGGCGCGTCGGGGTCCTCGCAGGCCATCCCCAGCGACCCGTCGCGCAGCTGCGCGACCGCGTGCTCGGCGGGCGCGGTCCCGGCCGCCTCGGCCTCGGCGACGACGTCGAGCGGGTTGCGATCGAACGTCGGGTAGCTCGGCATCCAGCCCAGGCGGGCGGCGAGGGCGTTGGCGTCGGCGGCGTGCTCGGCCGGGCCCGAGTCGGGCGGGGCCAGCGGCGAACGCAGGTCGTCGTGGCTGCTGCGGTCGTAGCGCCACTGGTCGGTGGCCAGGTACCAGAACGGGGTCGCGGCCTGCTGACGCGGCGGGCGGCTCCAGTCCAGCGCGAACCCGATCGTCCCGAAGCCGGTGATCGGGCGCACCTTCTCCTGGCCGACGTAGTGCGCCCAGCCGCCGCCGTTGACGCCCTGGCAGCCGCAGAGCATCACGAGGTTCAGCATCGCCCGGTAGATCAGGTCCGAGTGGAACCAGTGGTTCGTGCCGGCGCCCATCACGATCATCGACCGGCCGTTCGTGCGCTCGGCGTTGCGGGCGAACTCGCGCGCGACCTTCAGGCACTGCGCCGCCGGCACGCCGGTGATCGCCTCCTGCCAGGCCGGCGTGTAGGGGGCCGGGTCGTCGTAGCCCTGCGGCCACTCGCCCGGCAGGCCTTCGCGGGCCACGCCGAGCTGGGCGCACAGCAGGTCGAAGACCGTGGTGACCGCGCGGCCGCCGACCCGCCGCACCGGCACCCCGCGGACGAGGACGCCGTCGCGGGCGCCCGGGGCGACCGGGTCGAAGCACGGCAGGCGCAGCTCGGCCCGCTCGTCGGCGTGCGCGAGGAGGCTGAGCGCCGGCCGGACGTCGCCCAGGTCCAGGTTCCAGCGGCCCGCGCCCTCCTCGCCCCAGCGGTCGCCGATCGCGCCGTTGGGGACGACCGCCTCGCCGGTGGCCTCGTCGAGGACGACCGTGCGCCAGTCGGCGTGCTCGCGCTCGGCCTCCGGACCGCCGAGGTCGGAGGCGCGCAGGTAGCGCCCGGCGACGTAGCCGCCGTCGGGATGCGCCTGCAGCTCGACGAGGTTGGGCAGGTCGGTGAAGCGGCGCACGTAGTCGTCGAACCACGGCACGCGCCGCTCGACGTGGAACTCGCGCACGATCACGTGGCCCATCGCGAGCGCCAGCGCGCCGTCGGTGCCGGGCTGCGCGGGGAGCCAGTCGTCGGCGAACTTCGTGTGGTCCGAGTAGTCGGGCGAGACGACGACGGTCTTCTGGCCCTTGTAGCGCGCCTCGGTCATGAAGTGCGCGTCGGGCGTCCGCGTCATCGGGATGTTCGAGCCCCACATCATCAGGTAGCTCGCGTTCCACCAGTCGCCGGACTCGGGCACGTCGGTCTGGTCGCCCCAGATCTGGGGCGAGGCGGGCGGCAGGTCCGCGTACCAGTCGTAGAAGCTGAGGCACACGCCGCCGATCAGCGACAGGAAGCGGGCGCCGCCGGCGTAGGAGGCCATCGACATCGCCGGGATCGGCGAGAAGCCGAAGACGCGGTCGGGTCCGTGGCGCTCGATCGTGTGGACGTGGGCGGCGGCGATCAGCTCGGCGACCTCGTCCCAGGAGGCGCGCACGAGGTTGCCCTTGCCGCGCGCCCGCTGGTAGCGCGTGCGCGCCTGCGGGTCGGCCTGCACCGCCGCCCAGGCGTCGACCGGGTCGCCGCCGTGAGCGGCCTTCGCCGCGCGGTAGGCCTCGAGCAGCTCCCCGCGCACGTACGGGTGGCGGATGCGCAGCGGCGAGTAGACGTACCAGGAGAACGAGGCGCCGCGCGGGCAGCCGCGCGGCTCGTACTCGGGGACGTCGGGGCCGTTGGTCGGGTAGTCGGTCTGCTGGGTCTCCCAGGTGATCAGCCCGTCCTTGACGTGGACCTTCCACGAGCAGGAGCCGGTGCAGTTCACCCCGTGGGTCGAGCGCACGATCTTGTCGTGCTGCCAGCGCCGGCGGTAGAAGCGCTCCCAGGCGCGCGGGTCGTCGCGGACCTCCGACCAGCCCTCGGGCGACGGCTCGCCGGCGAAGAAGCGGCGGGCGGCGAGGCGGGCGCGGCGCTGCGCGCGGTTGCGGGGCGAGGGCGGCGTCATGGCGCGAACGTAAGCCCGCGCGACGGGTCGCACAAGTCCTCTCGGTTATGAGTGCGGGGAACCCGAAGCGGGTCTGCGGGAAACCCGCAGACGCGGTCCAGCTTCCCTACCGAAGCGGGATCTCGAGGCGTTGTCGATGCTCGTCGCGCATCCCGCCGCGCGCCTCGAGTCAGTCGAACTCGGAATGTGTCCGGCGTTCCACGAGAGACCTGGTGATCCTGATGTCAGCCCACACCGACCGCCCCGCCGCCCGGCCCGGGCAGACGCGCAACCTCGTGCTCGCCACGGTCGCGTTCGCCGTCTGCTTCTACGCCTGGAGCCTGCTCGGGCCCCTCGCGCCCGACCTGGAGAAGGAGCTCGGCCTATCGGACCTGGAGTCGTCGGCGATGGTCGCGGTTCCCGTGCTGCTCGGCGCGGTCCTGCGCGTGCCGCTCGGGCTGCTCACCGACCGCCACGGCGGCCGGCGCACGTTCACCGTCCTCATGGCGGTCACGCTCGTGCCGATCGCGGGCCTCGCGTTCTTCCACGGCAGCCTCGCCGTGATCCTCGTCCTCGGCCTGCTGCTCGGCATCGCGGGCGCGTCGTTCGCCGTCGGCGTGCCGATGGTCAACGGCTGGTACGAGCCGGCGCGCCAGGGCTGGGCGCTGGGCATCTACGGCATGGGGATGGGCGGCACGGTCGTGGCCGCGCTCACCGCGCCGCGGATCGCCGACGCGCTCGGGATGACCGCCCCGTTCCTGGTGGCCTTCGGGCTGCTGGCCGTCACCGCGGTCGCGTTCGTGATCCTGGCCCGCGACGGCAGGCCGCCGTCGGCCGAGCGCGGGTCGCTGCTGACGCCGCTGCGCGTGTTCCGCGAGTCGGGCCGCGCGTGGGCGCTCACGCTCTTCTACTTCCTCGCCTTCGGCGGGTTCGTGGCGATGTTCCTGTACCTGCCCAAGCTGCTCACCGGCGTGCACGAGCTGACGAAGGCCGACGCCGGGGCGCGCGCGGCCGGGTTCGCGCTCCTGGCCGTGGTCGGGCGCCCGGTGGGCGGCTGGATCGCCGACCGCGTCGGCGCCGAGCGCGTGCTGCGCGTCTCGTTCGGGGCGACCGTGGTGCTCGCCGCGATCCTCGCGTTCACCTACCGCGAGATGGTCCCGCTGACGATCTGCTGCCTGACGCTCGGCGTCGCCTTCGGGATCGGGACCGGCGCGGTGTTCAAGCTCGTCGCCGAGTGGTTCCCGCGGCAGGTCGGCGCCGTGACCGGCGTGGTCGGCGCGGCCGGCGGCCTCGGCGGGTTCTTCCCGCCGCTGGTGATGGGCGCCGTGAAGTCGGCGACCGGCAGCTACGCGCTCGGGTTCCTGCTGCTGGCCGGGGTCGCGGTCGTGGCGCTGCTCGTGCTCGCCGTGATCGGCGGGCGCGACGACGTCGTCAGGCGGCGCCGAGCCGGTTCGCGTCGCGGTCGGCGAGGGCGCCCAGCGCAGACGCGTACATCCGCCGCTTGATCTCGGCGAGCGTGCCGCCGTCCTTGGCCGCCTGATCGGCGGCCAGGGCGACGGCGGCGGGGAGCACCTCGTCCTCGGTGACCGCGCCGGCGACGATCCCGCCCGACGCGGCGGCGTCGCCCCCGAAGCGGCGGGCGGCGAGCATCGCGTCGACGTCTTCGTCCTGAACCTGGGCGTCGCGGTCGAGCGCGGGCATCGGGCGCGGCACGCTACAGCGCGCTGGCCAGCGCCAGCGGCCACACCGCGTCGGCCCCGCGCCCGCGCAGCTGGCCGCCGACCATCGCCAGCGTCCAGCCCGACAGCCGCCGGTCGTCGAGCAGCAGCGCGCCGCCGGGCGGCAGGTCGGCGCTGACGCGGAACGCGCCACGGACGTTGGCGACCTGCTGGGCGGCGTTCTCCATCTCGGCCTGCGGGGGCGCGTCGGGCGCGGTGCGCTGCACCGCCTCGACCGCCGGCCGGCCGAGCGCGGCGCCCAGCCGGGCGGCGGCGTCGCGCAGCGCGCCGTCCACCCGCCGCGACGGCACCCAGGTGACCCAGGCCGCGCCGGGGGCGAACGAGCGCGCGAGCGCGGCGAGCGCCTCGATCACCTCGTCGTCGAGGCGGCCGGCCTGCAGGCCCTGCTGGATCGCCGGCCACCAGCCGGCGTCGCCGATGCGCGCGAGCGCGCGGCCCTCCTCGACGCGCACGCCCTCGGGGATCTTGCGCATCGCGCCGTCGGCGTCGGGCGCCATCTTCTTGGCGTCGAGCACGAGCGGCTGGGAGCGCAGGTGCAGCGCGGCCTCGCGCACGAGCGCCTGGTCGAGCGGGAGGTCGAAGCGCGGCGCCGTGCAGACCGCGCAGCGGCCGCAGTCGGCCGGGTCGGGGTCGTCGAGCTGCTCCTGCAGCGTGCGCATGAGGCAGCGCCCGTCGCTGCCATAGGCGGCCATCGCGGCCTGCTCGGCGCGGCGCAGCTCGGTCACGGCCCGGTAGCGCTCGGCGTCGTAGGCCCACGCGTGGCCCTCCACGAGCGCCCACCGCGTGCCCGCCCGCCGGACCGCGCCCTCGACGTCGAGGACCTTCAGCATCGCCTCCAGGCGGCCGAGGCCGAGGTTGACCACGCTCGACAGCTCGCGGGTCGTGAGGCCCTCGGGCCCGGCGGCCTCGAGCTGGCGCAGGACGTCCTCGACGCGCTCGCGCGACGGGAAGGCCTGCTCGATGAAGAAGTCCTGGATGCGGCGGTCCTCGGCGCCGCGCAGCAGCACCGCGTCGGCGTGGTCGACGCCGCGCCCGGCGCGGCCGACCTGCTGGTAGTAGGCGATGACGGAGCCCGGCGCCTGGTAGTGGATCACGAACCCCAGGTCCGGCTTGTCGTAGCCCATGCCCAGCGCGCTGGTGGCGACGAGCGCCTTCACCTCGCCGCGCAGCAGGCGGTCCTCGGCCGCCACCCGCTCCGCGTTGGCCTGCTCGCCGCTGTAGGCCTCGGCGGCGATCCCGTGGGCGGCCAGGAACTCGGCGACGGCGGTCGCGTCGCGCTTGGTCAGCGTGTACACGATCCCCGAGCCCTCCAGCTCCGGCAGCACGGTGACCAGCCAGGCCAGGCGCGCGGCCGGCTGGGGCAGCTCGACGACCTCCAGGCGCAGCGACGTCCGGGCCAGCGGGCCGCGGTAGGTGCGCAGCTCGGCGTGGCTGCCGACGTCGAGCTGCTCGAGCACGTCGGCGACGACGCGGTCGTTGGCGGTCGCGGTCGTGCACAGCACCGCGACGCCCTCGGGCAGCGCGGCGAGCATGTCGCGCACGCGCCGGTAGTCGGGGCGGAAGTCGTGGCCCCAGTCCGACACGCAGTGGGCCTCGTCGATGACGAGCAGGCCGACCCGCTGCGCGAACAGCGGCAGCATCGACTCGCGGAACGCGGGGTTGTTCAGCCGCTCGGGGCTGATGAGCAGCAGGTCGACGGCGTCGCCGGCGAGCAGGTCGCGCACCGCGTCCCACTCGTCACGGTTGGTCGAGTTGATCGTGTGGGCGCGCAGGCCCAGGCGCTCGGCGGCGGCGATCTGGTTGCGCATGAGCGCGAGCAGCGGGGAGACGATCAGCGTCGGCCCGGCGCCGGCGTCGCGCAGCAGGCGGGTGGCGACGAAGTAGACCGCGCTCTTGCCCCAGCCGGTGCGCTGGACGCACAGGACGCGGGCGCGGCCGTCGACGAGGTCGCCGATCGCCTCGCGCTGGTGGGGGCGGAACGTGGCGGCCGGATCAGCGGTGAGGGCCTGCAGCGCGGCCAGGGCGGGGTCGGTCATGCCCCTCGGAGGCTACGAGCGCCAGCTCCTCGCCCCCGATCTCCGACAGCTCGCCGCACGGCTCGACCGGGCGTCCGGCCCACGGCAGGCGGCCCTCGGCGCCGAGGTAGGAGCCGGCGAGGATCAGGATCAGCCCGCCCACGGTGGCGACCGTGATCGTCTCGTCCAGCAGGGTGGCGCCGTAGACGATCGAGAAGCCCGGCGCGATGTAGGCGACGAGCGAGGCGCGGGCCGGGCCGACGTCGGCGATCAGCGTGTAGAAGATCAGGAACGCCACGCCGGTGCCGCCGAGTCCCAGGGCCAGCAGCGAGCCGGCCGCGTCGAGCCCGAGGCCGCCGTCGCTGATGCCGGTGATGGGCAGCACGGGCGCCAGCACCACCGTCGAGACCGCCATCGCCGCGGTGACGATCGCCACCGGGGGCACCCCGGCCCCGTGGATGCGGTGCTTGCTCATCAGCGGGCCGATCGCGTAGCCGAGCGCGGCCAGCAGCACGGCGAGGCCGCCGAGGGCCTCCTCCAGGCCGCCGGTGAGGTCGACGCCGAAGAGCAGGGCGACGCCGGCGATGCCGACGACGATCCCGATCGCGCGCCAGCCGGTGGAGCGCTCGTCGGCGTCGAATCGCAGCGCCAGCAGCGCGGTGAAGATCGGCGCCGCGGAGACGAGGATCGCGGCCAGCGACGAGCTGATGTGCAGCTCGCCGACGGTGATCAGCAGGAACGGCACGACCACCTGGATGAGCGCGAGCGCGACGATCCAGCCGAGCACCGGGCCGCGCAGCGCGCTGAGCGCGCGCTGGTGGACGGCGACGGGCGCGAGCACCACGAGCGCGAGCGCGGTGCGCAGCCACACGACCGCGACGGGCGAGAACCCGTCGTCGAGGGCGACCTTGATGAAGAGATAGGACGCGCCCCAGAGCGCGGCGAGGACGCCGATCAGGACCCAGGCGCGGCGATGCACCACCCCGATGCTACGCCGGCGCCGGGTGCGTCAGCGCTCGAGGCCGCAGACCTCCCGCGCGATCCGCCGCACGAGGAACGCGAGCTGGTCGAGCACGGGCGGCCTGCCGGCCGAGTTGTCGGCGAACACGATCCGGCCCTCGGGGGTGTGGACCTCGTAGCGCAGGACCGACTGCGGCCGGGGCTCCAGGCGCAGCGCGTCCTCGGCGGGCTCGACGAGGTCGCGGGCGATCTCGCGGGCGTCGAGCAGCAGGTCCTCGGGCAGGCGGTGCTCCTCGCCGTCGTTGCAGCGGACCGGGCCGGCGTCGTTGACGACGACGCGAAGCTGCGCGCCGGGGACGTCGCCGGTGCGGTCGACGGCGAAGAGGTCGGCGGACTCGCCGCCGCAGCCGGCGGCCGCGACGGTTGCGAGGACGGCGGCGAGCGTCGAGGCGAGGGCGGCGGCGCGGGACATGCGGCCCGCCATCCTGCCAGCCGCCTCAGCCGAGCGCGATGACCGCGATGCCGGCGGTCACGGCGAGCGCGCCGGCCCAGCGGGCGGCGGAGATGCGCTCGCGCAGCACGATCGCGGCCAGCGCGGTGGCGATCACGACGCTGGTCTCGCGCACCGCCCCCACCTCGGCCGCCCCGGCCAGCTTGAGCGCGGCGAGCGCGAGCGCGTAGGCGGCGAACATCGCCACGCCGGCGAGGACGGCGGCGCCGGTGAGCTCGCGCGCCAGGGCGCCCCGGCCGCGCGCGAGGCGGATCGCCGCCACGTACGGCGGCGTGGCGAGCGCGAGCACGAGCCACAGGTAGGTGACCGGATCGGCGTCGCGGACGCCGGCGCGGTCGACGAGCGTGTAGCCGGCGATGCAGGCGGCGACGGCGAGCGACAGGCCGACCTCGAGCGCCCCGCCCGGGGATCGCGCGCCGCGCACGGCGAGGATGCCGGCGACCGCGAGCGCGACGCCGCCGACCTGGATCGCGGTGACGTCGCCGCCCAGGCCGAACGCGGCCGCGGCGGCCACGAGGAGGACGGGCGCGCCGCCGCGGGCGAGCGGGTAGGTGACGCTCAGCTCCCCGACGCGGTAGGCGGTCGCGAGCAGGCCGAAGTACACGAGCTCGAGCGCGGCGCTGGCGGCGATGTACGGCAGGGCGCGCGTCGGCAGCCCGCCGAGGACGAGCGCGACGGGGGCGAGCGCGACGACGGCGGCGGCCATCGCGACCCCGGTGGCCGCCTGCGGATCGCCGGTGCGGGCGATCAGCAGGTTCCACAGCGCGTGGACCGCGGCCGCGCCGAGCGCGAGACCGAATGCGGCGGCCGACACGCGCGGCACGCTACCGTCAGCCGATGAGCGCCATCACCGTCGACGTCTGGTCGGACCTGGTCTGTCCCTGGTGCTTCATCGGCAAGGGCCGCCTCGAGCGGGCTCTCGCCGACGAGGCGCCCGGCTCCGTGGAGGTGCGCTGGCACGCGTTCCAGCTCGACCCCGACATCCCCGTCGAGGGCTACGACGCCGACGCGTACTACCGCGCCCGCTTCGGCGATCCCGCGCGCATCGCGGAGATGCGCGACCGCGTGCGCGCCGCCGGCGCCCAGGACGGCCTCGACCTGCGCTTCGAGCTGCAGAAGCGCGCGCCGAACACGCTGCTGGCGCACCGCGCGACGAAGATCGCGCCCGACCCGGCCGCCGCGATCCAGACCCTCTTCGCCGCCCACTTCCAGCAGGGCGAGGACATCGGCGACCGCGACACGATCCTGCGCCTGCTGCCCGACGTCGACCCCGCCGCCCTGGACCGCGGCGACGCCGCCGACCTCGTGGCCGCCGACCTCGACATGGCCGCCCAGATCGGCATCACCGGCGTGCCGTTCTTCGTCGCCGGGATGCGCGTGGCGGTCTCGGGCGCCCAGCCGCCCGAGGTGCTGCGCGAGCTGCTCGCGGAGGGCCGCGCCCGGGAGGCGGCCGCCTGATCCACCACGCCAGCCCCGTTGTCGTCTCGCGGTCGCATAGCGACGCGGATCCGACAACGGTCAGGCGGCGACGGCGACGCCGCCGCGGCGCGGGTCGCCCGCGCCGGTGACCGCGCCCGTCGCCGGGTCGCGCTCGACCGCCTGGACGCCGCCGAAGAAGAGGTTGGGGGCGCGGAACGGGGCGACCGCCCGGCCCGCCGCGGTGAGCGGGCCGACGTCGACGCCGGGCTCGACGTACACGACGCCGTCCTCGAAGTGCAGGCGCGGCGCCTCGACCGCCGCGCGGGCGTCCAGCCCGCGGTCGACGACGCCCACGATCGTCTGCAGGATCGCCGAGCGGATGCGGTTGGAGCCGGCGCTGCCGAGGACGAGCTCGACCCGGCCGTCGCGCAGGACGATCGTCGGGGCCATCATCGACGGCATCCGCCGCCCCGGCGGGAACGCGTGGAAGCCCAGCGGGTTGAGGTCCTCCTCGCCCATGATGTTGTTGAGGTGGATGCCGGCGCCCGGGACCACGACGCCCGAGCCCTCGCCGTTCGTGCAGGTCACGCTGCACGCCCGGCCCGCCCCGTCCACGACCGAGATGTGCGTCGTCGAGCCCAGCCGCGACGACAGGAAGCGATGCGCGAACCCGGGCTCGTCGAGCCCGGCGACGAACGCGTCGGTGCGCTCGGCCTGCGCGCGCTCCATCGCCGTCACGAGGTCGACCACGCCCGGCGGGCCGTCGGTGCGGTCCAGCAGCGCCAGCGCGAGCGCGATCAGCGTCCCGCCCGCCGACGGCGGCGGGTTCGTCACGACCGTGCGCCCCCGGTAGCGCGTCCACACGGGCGCGCGCTCCACCGCCGTGTAGGCGGCCAGGTCCTCGCGCGTCAGCAGCCCGCCGCGCGGCTCCAGCCAGTCGACGATCGCCGCGGCCACCTCGCCGCGGTAGAACGGCTCGGCGCCCTCGCGCCCGAGCAGCCCGATCGTGTCGGCCAGCTCGGGGCTGGTGAACCGCGTGCGCGGCCCGAACTCGCGCACCGCCTCCGGGGTCGAGGACAGGATCCCCTCGAGCAGGTCGTAGACGTAGCCCTGCTGCTCGTTGACGTCGACGCCCTCGCGCGCGGCCGCGGCCGCCGGCGCGGCCAGCGACGCCAGCCGCCGCGTCCCCCAGCGGTACATGGCCGTGCCGATCCCGGCCGGGCAGCCCGGCACCCCGACCGACGCCGCGCCGCAGTTGAACACCTGCACGGCGTCGCCGAAGTTCACGTCCACCGGCGTGAGCCGCGGCGGCGGCCCGGACGGGTCGCGGCCCTGGCCCGGGGCCGCGACGAAGAAGTCCAGCAGCGTGGGGTGGTCGGCGAAGCCGGCGACGAGCATGTAGCCGCCGGCGCCCGGCCCCGTGAGCAGCGGCTCGGCCACCCACGACATCAGCATCGCGGCGACCGCGGCGTCGACCGCGTTGCCGCCGTCGCGCAGCACGGCCGCGCCGGCCTCCGCCGTCAGCGGGTGACCGGCGGCGACGACCCCGCGACCCCGGCCGGCGTCTACCGCCGTGGCACGAACTCCGGCACGTCGAGCTCGTTGACGCCCAGCCCGGTGCGGCGCGTCGCGGTGCCCGCCGGACGGGCCGCCGGCTCGCGCTCGGCGCGCGGCGGCGTGCGGCGCTCCACGCGCGGCTCGCCCGCCGGCTCCTCGATCCGCTTCGGGCGGCGCGGCTGCTGGTCGGCGTAGCCGGTGGCCACGACCGTCACCCACACCTGGTCGTCGAGCTTCTCGTCGACCATGGCGCCGAAGATGATGTTGGCGTCGGGATGCGCGGCGGCCGACACGGCCTTGGCGGCGTCGTTGACCTCGAACAGCGACAGGTCGCGCCCGCCGGTGATCGACAGCAGGATCTTGCGCGCGCCGTCCATCGACGTCTCCAGCAGCGGCGACGCGACCGCGGCCTGCGCGGCCTCCATCGCGCGCTTGTCGCCGGTGCCCATGCCGATGCCCAGCAGCGCCGGGCCGGCGTCGGACATGATCGTGCGCACGTCGGCGAAGTCGAGGTTGATCAGCCCCGGCAGCGTCACGAGGTCCGAGACGCCCTGGACGCCCTGGCGCAGCACGTCGTCGGCGACGCGGAACGCGTCCATCATCGACGTCTGCTTGTCGAGCACCGACAGCAGGCGGTTGTTGGGGACGACGATGAGCGTGTCGACCTCCTGGCCGAGCAGCTCGACGCCGGTCTCGGCCTGGTCGCCGCGGCGGCGCCCCTCGAACCCGAACGGCTTCGTCACCACGCCGACCGTCAGCGCGCCCAGCTCGCGGGCGATGCGCGCCACGACCGGCGCCGCCCCCGTGCCGGTGCCGCCGCCGGCGCCGGCGGTGATGAACACCATGTCGGAGCCCTTCAGCAGGGCCTTGATGCGGTCGAACTCGTCCATCGCCGCCTGGCGGCCCAGCTCCGGGTTGGAGCCGGCGCCCAGGCCGCGCGTGATGTTCGGGCCGATGTGCAGCGTGATGTCGGCGGTCGACTGCTGCAGCGACTGCAGGTCCGTGTTGATCGCGATGAACTCGACGCCCTCGACCTCGGCCTCGACCATCCGGTTCACGGCGTTGACGCCGGCGCCGCCGACGCCGACCACGCGCAGGACCGGCTTGCCGTCGCGGCGCGGCTCCTCGGGCGGCAGGTCGTGCGGCCCGCGGGCGAACGGGTCGATCTCCTCGTGGCGCGCGGACGGGCGCTCGAGGATGTCGTCGGGGATCTCCGACGAGAAGGCGTGGCGCAGGCGCTCCTGCGGCGAGGGCACGCGCGGCTCGGGGCGCGGCGGCTCCGTCTCGCGCGAGGCCAGCGACGGGTGCGGCACCTCGCGGCGCTCGGGCTCGCGCGGCGCGGGCGCGGGCGGCTCCTCGGCGCGCGGCGGCTCGGGCGCGGGCTCGCGCGGCTCCAGGCCCTCCTCGGCGGTCGACCGGAACAGGGCCGCCAGCGGACCTTCCCGCATGCTCGCTCGCTTACCGCTTGCCATTGGAGAGGACCTCCTTCGCGAGATCGCGGTAGGACTGGGCCGCCATCCCGTCCGGATCGTACTTGAGCACGGACATCCCGCGGACGGGTGCCTCGGCGAAGCGGACGGTCTTCTTGATGCGCGAGGCGAACACGCGGTCGCCGAAGTTCTCCTCGAGGATCTCGATCGCCTCCTTCGCATGGATCGTGCGGGAGTCGACGAGCGTCGGGAGGATCCCCTCGATGTCCACGTCCGGGTTGAGGTTCTCGCGGATCATCGAGAGCGTGTTCTGGAGCTGGATCAGCCCGCGCATGGACAGATACTCGCACTGCACGGGGACGATCACCTTGTGCGCGGCCGTCAGGGCGTTGATCGTCAGCAGCCCGAGCGAGGGCGGCGTGTCGATGCAGACGAAGTCGTAGTCGTCCTCGACGGCCCGCAGCGCCTTCTGCAGGGACCGCTCCCGGCCGATCTTCGTCGACATGGCGATCTCGGCGCCGGCGAGGTCGATCGACGCGCAGGCGACGTCGATCTCGCGCTTGCGGATCACCTCGCGGATCGACAGGTCGTAGACCAGCACGTCGAACATGGACTTCTCGAGCCCGTCGGGGTCGATGCCCTGGGACATCGTCAGGTTCCCCTGGGGGTCCATGTCCACGCACAGGACGCGGTGGCCCTCCTCGGCGAACGCGGCGGCGAGGTTGAGCGTGGTGGTGGTCTTCGCGACGCCGCCCTTCTGGTTGGCGAAGGCGATGACCTTGGCCTTCGAGGTCACGGCGTGCTCCGGTTGCGTCGCGGTGGACTCGTCACGCACGCGGTATTCGCAGGGCGATGCGGTATTCCTTCCGCCATGGTCGTGCATTGGGACGAGGTCCCCGAGCAGGAGCGCAGCCACGGCGACATCCGCGCGACGCGCCAGCTGCTGGGCGCGGCGGCGGGCGCGCGGCGCACCGGGCTGAGCCGCTGGCGCATCCCCGCGGGGGCCCGCAACGCGCCCGCGCACGTCCACGCCGACGAGGAGGAGATCTTCTACGTCCTCGACGGCGAGGGCCACGTCTGGCACGAGGGCCGCGCCTACCCGGTGCGCGCCGGCGAGGCGATCGTCTTCCCGGTCGACTCCGGCGCGCACACGCTCTTCGGGGGGCCGATCGACGTGCTCGCGTTCGCCTCGGGCTCGGAGACGTCGCTGACGTGGCTGCCGCGCGCCAACGTGATGTGGGCGGCGCCGCGCTGGCTGCCGCTCGACGGCCCGCACCCGTTCGAGGCCGAGGCGGCGGTCGGGCCGCTCGAGCTGCCCGAACCGGCCGCCGAGCGCCCGCGCTGGATCGTCGCGCCCGCGGACGTCGAGCCGGTGCCCGTCCGGCGCGGCCCGACCGACATGCTCCGCACCGACCTCGCCTCCCCCGGCGGCTCCGAGCGCAGCGGCCTGCGCCACGTGACGGTCGCGCCGGGCCGGTGCACCCACCCGCTGCACTGCCACACGCGCGAGGAGGAGCTGTTCGTCGTCCTCGACGGCGACGGCGTGCTCGAGCTGCTGGAGGCCGACGGGCTCGCCGAGCACCCGGTCCGCCGCGGCTCGGTCGTCGCGCGCCCGGCCGGGACCGGCGTCGCGCACCGCTTCCGCGCCGGCGAGCGCGGGCTCACGCTCCTCACCTACGGCCAGCGCGACACCGGGGACGTCACGTTCTACCCGTCCTCCGGCAAGGTGCGCATCCGCGGGCTGGGCGGCCTGACGTTCCGCGTCGAGCAGCTCGACTACTGGGACGGCGAGGAGTAGTGGCGCCGGCGGCCCCGCCCGCCGCGCTGCTGGACCACCGGCTGCTCTTCGTCACCGGCAAGGGCGGGGTGGGCAAATCGACGATCGCGGCCGCGCTCGGCGGCCTGGCCGCGGCCCGCGGGCGCCGCGTCGTCGTCGCCGAGGTGCACCGGCGCGCCGACGTCGAGCACGTCGTCACCGCCGCGGGCGCCGACCACGTCTCGATCGACCCGCAGGACGCGATGGAGGAGTACCTCGCCGACCAGCTCCCGGGCCCGCTGGCCGAGCTGCTGAAGTCCAGCCGCGCGTTCGGGTACCTGGCCGCCGCGACGCCGGGGATGCGCGAGCTGCTGACCGCCGGGAAGCTGTGGGAGCTGGCCCAGGACGAGCGCCGCACCCCCGGCGCGCGCCCCTACGACCTCGTCGTCGTCGACGCGCCCGCGACGGGCCACGGCCTCGCGCTGCTGCAGGCGCCGCGCACGTTCGCCGACGCCGCCAAGGTCGGCCCCATCGCGCGCCAGGGCGGGATCATCGACGCCCAGCTGCGCGACCCGGCGCAGACCGCCGTCGTCGCGGTGACGACGGCCGAGGAGATGCCGGTCAACGAGACGCTCGCGCTGCGCGAGGGGCTGCGCGCGGCGATGGGGCTCGACCTGTCGCTCGTCGTCGTCAACGGCGTGCGCCCCGACCGGTTCACGGCCGCCGAGGCGCGCGCGCTCGCGCGCGCGACCGACGAGCCGGCCGTCGCCGTCGCGCTGGACCAGCACGCGTTCGCGCGCGAGCAGCGCTCCCAGCTCGGCCGGCTGCGGCGCGGGCTGGGCGGCGCGGTCGCGACCGTGACGCTCCCGTTCCTTCCCGAGGGGCCCGACCCCGCGGCGTTCGGCGCGCGGCTGGCGCGCGCGGCGGGGTGAGCATGGGCGTCGAGCCGTGGATCGACGGCAGGCGCGTGATCGTCTGCGCGGGCGCCGGCGGCGTGGGCAAGACGACCGTCTCGGCCACGCTCGCGCTCGGGCTGGCCGCGCGCGGCGCCCGCGTCGCCGTCGTCACGATCGACCCGGCCCGGCGCCTGGCCGACGCGCTCGGACTCGACGAGCTGGGCAACGAGCCGCGCCTCGTCGACCCCGACCGGCTGGCCGCCCACGGCGTCGCGCTGGCCCCCGGGGGCGAGCTGTGGGCGATGACGCTCGACCCCAAGCACACGTTCGACGAGCTCGTCGAGCAGCTCGCGCCGGACGCGACGAACCGCGACGAGATCCTGGCCAACCGCATCTATCAGCAGCTCTCGGGCGCCGTCGCCGGCTCGCAGGAGTTCACGGCCGTCGCCAAGCTGTACGAGCTGCACGCCTCGGGCCGCTTCGACGTGCTCGTCCTCGACACGCCGCCGACCCGCAACGCGCTCGACTTCCTCGACGCCCCCGACCGGCTGCTGGGCTTCCTCGAGGGCAGCGCCCTGCGCACGCTGCTGGCGCCCACCGGGCTGGCGGCGCGGATCCTGGGCCGCGGCACCGGCGTCGTGTTCGCGGTCCTGCAGCGCGTGACCGGCGTCGACCTGCTCACCGACCTGAGCGTGTTCTTCCGCTCCCTCGGCGGCCTGCTCGACGGGTTCCGCGCCCGCGCCGCCGCCGTCAAGGCGCTGCTCGGCGACCCGGCGACGACGTTCCTGATCGTGACCTCGCCGGCACGCGAGCCGTCGGAGGAGGCCGTCTTCTTCGCCGGGCGCCTGCGCGACGCGGGCATGCCGCTCGGCGGCGTGATCGTCAACCGCGTCACGCCCGAGCCGGCCGGCCCCGCGGACCCGGACGCGGTCACGGCCGCGCTGGAGGGGCGCCTGGGCGCCGCGCTCGCGCGCAAGGTCGCCGCCGCCCACGCCGACGCGCGGGCGCTGGCGGCCCGCGACCGCGACGCGGTCGCGCGCCTGGCCCGCGAGACCGGCGGCGCGCCCCTGCTGCTCGTGCCCCAGCTCGGCGGCGACGTCCACGACGTCGGCGGGCTCGCGCGGCTGCGCGAGCGGCTGTTCGCCGCCGGCTGAGCGTCAGGCGGCGGCTGCGGTCAGCGCGGCGGCGACGTGCCGGCGCAGCGCGTGCACGTCGGCGCGCACGCGCGCCTCCCCGCGCGCGTCGCGTTGCGACGTCACCACCCCGATCGCGTCGAAGCCGGCCAGCTCGGCCTGCGCGGCCGCGACCTGCTCGCCGATCGACACGAACAGCTGGTGCACCTGCTCGGAGTCGGCCGTGCGCGCCGCCTCGACGCGCCCGTTGACCTCCAGCGCGCGCAGGCGCTTCAGCTCCCGGTCGAGCTCGGCCGCGCTCGCCGTCACCGCCCGCAGCCGGTCGTCGACCGTCGACACCGCCCCCAGCAGCTTCTCGACCTCGTGATCGAGGCTGCCGGCGAGGATCTCGAGCTCGCCGCGCGTGTGCGGGTCGACGCCGCCGTGCACGAGCTCGGAGGCGAAGCGCATGAGCATCTCGGAGTGCAGCTTGGCCGCCGCGATGCGGAAGCCGATGCCGCCCAGGCTCTCGACCGCGCCGACGATCTGCTCGTGCAGAGCGGCGATGATCGGGCCGGCCGTGTCGGACCGCGCGCGCATGAGCTCGGCGACCGCGCCCAGCGCGGCGCCCTCGCTGCCCAGCCGCGAGGCGGCGAGCTGCGCGTTCATCGAGAACAGCCGGATCGCCTCGGCGAGCTCGACGACGAAGTCGGCCTTGCCCTCGAGCGACGCGTTGAGCGCGGCGTAGCGCTGCAGGTTGGCGGCGAGGCCGTCGAGGAAGTCGTACGCGCAGGCGCAGCCCTCGAGGACGGCGACGAGGTGGCGATCGGCGCCGGGCGGCGGCGGCTCGACGCGGTCGCGGACGGCGCTCGCCAGGTGCGCGTCGCGGCTGGCCACCTCGGCGGGGAGGACGGCGTTGGCGAACGCCTCGTAGGTCTCGAAGCCGGCCTCGCGCAGCAGCTCGCCCAGCCGCGCGACGCCGGCCTCGATCGAGCGCTTTCGCTTGCGCAGGTCGCCGTCCTCGACTGCAAGCTCGTGCTTGCGCACCGCGGCATACAGGCGCTTGACCGTGGCGAGGTGGTCGGTCGTCGGCTTCAGGCGCACCGACAGGAAGCCGCCCGGGACCGGGACGACCGAGGCCATGACCCAGTAGTAGCTGCCGTCGGCCGCCATGTTCTTGACGTACGCGGCGATCGGCCGGCCCGCCAGCAGCTCCGTCCACATGACGCGGAAGACGGCCCGTGGCATGTCCGGGTGGCGGATGATGTTGTGGGGCGCGCCGTCGAGCTCCTCGTGCGGGTGCTTGGACACCCGCACGAAGACCTCGTTGCTGGCCCGGATGATGCCCTTCGGGTCCGTGGTGGAGAAGAACAGCTCCTCGACCGAGAACGGACTCTCCCGGTCAAGTGGGACGATCGTGTGCACGTTCAGTTCGTCGGCGGACAACCGACGACCTTGATAGGGGTGGCCTCAGGCCTCGACCAGAAGCCGATCTGCCAGCGCGCGCACGTCGGCGTCCAGGTGGCCGCAGAGCACGTCGCGCAGCAGCGCGCGCAGATGCCCGAGCATCTCGGCGATCAGCTCGTCGACGGCGGGCGACCGTGGCGCCGTGCCGGCGATGATCGCCCGCTCCAGCGAGACCGCCTGCGCGGCCCGCTCGGCGAGCGCGACGCGCTCCTCGGGCACCGCGCACAGCGCCGCCAGGCGCCCCGGCAGGCGGCCCGACGCCGGGCCCTCGGGCTCCAGCAGCGCGCGCAGCGCCAGCAGCACGTCGGTCAGCGCGTCGGCCGGCGTCGTGCGCTCGCAGGCCATCCCGTAGCGGCTCAGCGCCCACGCCAGCTCGCCCGAGCGCGGGGTGCGGCGCGCGACGAGGTTGCAGAACGCGCGCAGCTCGTCCTCCTCCTCGGGCTCGATGAGCGTGAGGCCCTGGGCGAGGCCGCCGGTGCCGAGCGTGGCGGCGCGCCACACGCCGTCGTCGACGCGGGTCCAGGCGACCGGGCCGAGCGCGATGCCGCCCTCGTCGTAGAGGCGCAGCGCGACGATCAGGCGCCGGAACGCGCGCCCGGCCTGGGCGAACGGGTCCGGCCCGCCGTCCTCGACCTCGGCGCGGAAGGCGGCGACGACGTCGGCCTCCGCCTGCGCCTCGGGCGGCGCCCCGCCCGGGTAGGCCTCGACGCGCGTGAGCGTGAGGCCCTCGCCGAGGACGATCTCGTCGGAGGCGATGTCGAGGCCGAGCACCGGGACGATCGCCGACGCGTGCGTGCGCCCGGCGAAGACGAGCTCCTCGAGGTGGCGGTAGGCGCGGTCGAAGCGGTCGGCGTCGAACTCGAAGACGGTCTGCTCGGCGAAGACGCGCTCGAGGAACAGCTCGAGCGTCTCGCGGGCGCGGCTGCCCTGGTCGGGCGGGACGCGCTCGCCCGCCGCCTTCAGGTAGCGGGCGATCCCGTCGTGCTGGGCCAGCGCGCGCAGCGCCGGGGCGTGGCCCTCGAGGCGGACCAGCGTGGACGTGCGCTCGCGCAGGAACTCGTCGACGAGCGGGCGGTAGCAGTACAGCGCCGTGCGGCGCGCGCCGCGCTCCTCGACGAGCTCGAACGGGACCTCGGCGCCGTCGGCGGTCTCGGCGGCGAGGGTCCAGGCGACCTCCTCGACGTAGCGGCGCAGTGCAGCGTGAAGCGTGTGGGAACGCACGCGCTCCCGTTCGATGCGCGGCCGGCGACTCCTCCCCCGCGGCGTCAGCCGAGCAGCTCGTCGAGCGTGCGCCCGCTGAGCACCGACTCGGGCCGCTCGGCGACGACGTCGGATCCCGGCCGGGCCTCGTCGTCGCGGCGCTTGACCAGCAGCCACTGGGCCTTGGGGCCCGGCCGCGTGCGCTGCAGCGCGAACCCGCCGCGCAGCTTCTCGCCGTGCAGCACGAACACGGCGTGCCCGCGCTCGATCGCCTCGGGCCACGGGACCCGCCCGCCCTGCTCGTAGGCGCCGCGATCCCAGACGATCGCGCCGCCGTCGCCGAGGCGCCCCTCGAACCCGTCGCGGTCGACGTCGTGGTCGGCCACCTGCAGCGCGAGGCGCTTGGTCGCCGGGTCCAGCGACGGGCCCTTCGGCACCGCCCACGAGCGCATGACGCCGTCGACCTCGAGGCGCAGGTCGAAGTGGCGCGCGGTGGCCGCGTGCTCCTGGACGACGAAGGCGCCCGCGCTCACGCCGCGGACCGCGAACTGCTCGTGGCCCTCGACGCGCCCGCGCTCCACCGCCCCGGCGCCGAGCTCGGCGGCCAGGCGCTCCAGCGCCGCCGGGTCGCCCTCGGCGTGCAGGAGCAGCCCGGACTCGGCGCGCCGCACCCAGCCCAGGAGGCCGAGCGCGCGGGCGCGGGCGGCGACCTCGTCGGGCGGGGGCGCGGACGGCTCCCCGGGGACCGTCGCGCGGATCGCGGCCCGGTCGGCCGGCATCGGCACCCCTCGCTACGCGGAGACGAGCGCGTCGGCGCCGTCGCGCGCCGCCGCGTCGGAGGAGGCGGCGCAGTCCTCGGAGCCGCCGAGCCACTGGATGCCGTAGCGGCGCATGTCCTCGATGATCGGGAGCAGGTCGCGGCCCTTCTCCGTGAGCTGGTACTCGACCCGCGGCGGGACCTCGGGGTACGTGTGGCGCTCGACGATGCCCTCCTCCTCGAGCGCGCGCAGGCGCAACGACAGCGTGCGCGGCGAGATGCCGGCGAGCGAGCGCTCCAGCTCGCAGAAGCGGCAGTGACCCTCAGCGAGGTCGCGTACCAGCAGGATCGTCCACTTTCCGGAGATGACCGCGGCGGTCCGGGAGACGGGGCAAGAATCGTCCATCTCCCATTACTTTACAAGATGAAGCCCCGATCGCTCGGGCGTTCAGGGCACGCGCCGGCCGAGGATCGCGACGTCCGCGTCGCGGTCGTCGAGGCGGGCGACCGCCGGCAGCAGCCCCCAGCGCTCGAAGCCGTGGCGCTCGAAGAGGGCGATCGACGGGCCGTTGTGGGCGAACACGAACGCCAGCAGGGCGGACAGCCCGAGGCCGGGCGCCTGGGCGATCGCGTGCGCGAGCAGCGCGGCCGCGATCCCCGCCCGCCGCCGGCCCTCGTCGACGTACACGCCGACCTCGGCGGTCGCCGCGTAGGCGGCGCGCCCGTAGAAGTCGTTGACGCTCAGCCAGCCGGCGACGTCGCCGTCGCGCTCGGCGACCCACAGCGGCCGGCGCGCCGGGTCGCGGTCGTGGAACCACGCGCGCCGCTGCTCGACGGTGACGGGCTCGAGGTCCGCGGTCGCCAGGCGCCCGGGGATCGTCTGGTTGTAGATCGCCACGACCCGCTCCAGATCACTGGGGCGGGCATGACGGATGACCACGGTCAGGCGACGTCGCGGAGCTTCTGCGCCTCGGCCAGCGACTGGAGCTTCTTCAGCGACTGGTTCTCGATCTGGCGGATCCGCTCGCGCGTGACGTTGAACGTGCGACCGACCTCGTCGAGCGTGCGCGGATGCTCGCCGCCGAGCCCGTAGCGCAGCTCGAGCACCCGGCGCTCGCGGTAGGACAGGTTCTCCAGCGCCTCGCGCAGCGCCTCCTTGGTGAGGATCTCGGCGGCGCGCTCGTACGGCGACTCGGCGCGCTCGTCGGCGATGAACTGGCCGAACTCCGACTCCTCCTCGTCGCCCACCGGCTTCTCGAGGCTGACCGGGGCCTGCGCGGAGCGCTTGATCGAGTCGACCTCCTCGGGGTCGATCCCGGTGACCTCGGCGATCTCCTCGGCCGTGGGCTCGCGCCCGAGCTCGGTGACGAGCTTGCGCTCGGCGCGGCCGATCTTGTTCAGCTTCTCGACGACGTGGACGGGGATGCGGATCGTGCGCGCCTTGTCGGCGAGCGCGCGCGCGATCGCCTGGCGGATCCACCAGGTCGCGTACGTGGAGAACTTGAAGCCCTTGCGGTAGTCGAACTTCTCGGCGGCGCGGACCAGGCCGAGCGTCCCCTCCTGGATGAGGTCGAGAAACGGCAGGCCCTGGTTGCGGTAGTTCTTGGCGATCGAGACGACCAGGCGCAGGTTGGACTCGACCATCTTCTGCTTGGCGTCGAGGTCCCCGCGCTCGATGCGCTTGGCGAGGTCGACCTCCTCCTGCGCCGTCAGCAGACGCACCTTCCCGATGTCCTTCAGGAAGAGCTGCAGCGAGTCGGTCGTCATGTCCGGGCGCAGATCCAGCGCCGTCTTCTTGCGGCGTCCGCGCTTGTCGGGCGCGCGCTCCACCTCGTTGGCGGCGGCGGCCGCCGGGTCGAGGTCTTCGACGAGCTCGATCTCCTGCGACTCGAAGAACGAGTTCAGCTCCTCGACGTCGGCCTCGTCGACGTCCAGCTCGGAGAGCGCCTGCGCGATCTCGGAGTGGGTCAGGACGCCCACCTGCTGACCCTTTGCCAGCAGGCCCTTGATCTCTTCGAGTTCCTGAAGCTCTGCGACTGACATCAAGTTCCGTTTCCGTCATGCCGGACGGGCTTGGTCCGGCGGTCGTCCCGATGAGGCGGAGCCCGAGGGTACCGCCTCCTCATATGTCGTCGATCGCCTCGGTCCCGTGGGTTTCTCCGGCCGCGAATGCCGGTCGAGCATGGTGCCTGGCGGGCGGGCGCACGACCCATCCTAGTGCGCTTCATCGGCAGTCTGCGACGGGTTCTTGGAGCGTGCGCGAGAATGTGCGGACGATGGTTGGCGGCGACGACTCCGACGACGTCCTCTCGCACCTCCCGAAGACCCGTCCGGCCCGCCGCAGCGCGCGCCGCGCGACCGCCGGGGAGGGCGCTCCGGCCACGCCGAAGACGGCCTCGAAGCGGGCGCCTTCGCGCCCGAAGGCAACGGCCGCGAAGGCCGCGCCGAAGCCGGCCGCGAAGGCGAAGCCCAAGGCGGCCCGGCCGAAGGCGAAGCCGGCGCCGCCGCCCGCGCCGGCGCCGCCGCCCGAGCGCAGGCCGATCGAGCCGCCCAGCGCCGGCGAGATCGCCCAGTCCGCCGTGCAGGCCGCCAGCGACCTCGCGCACGTCGGCCTGGCCATCGGCCGCGAGGCGCTGCGCGCCGCGCGCTCGAAGCTGCCGCGCCTGTAGCGCGCTCAGGGCGCGCCGCGCGCGGTCGATGACACGGACGGCCCGACGTGGTTATGCTCCCCGCCACGCCGAACGCCGGGGCGCCAAGCGGCCCGGCGGCGGGGGACCCACCGCGGACGCCATGTCCGCCGGGGCGAGTCGGCTCCATCGCGAGCCGTAGCGGCGCTCTCCGCGTCGCGAGCCCGTCAGCTCACCCCGTAGGCCCACCGCCCATGACCGCTCGCATCCCGCTTCTCGCAGCCGCGATCTCCGCCATCGCCCTCTCGGCCCCGGCGGCCGCCTCCGCGCAGGCGCCCGCCCCGACCGGCGGCGCCACGTTCGGCGACGAGGCGACCGGGCTCGTCGTCGAGCCCGGCGCGATGCTCGGCGACCCGCTCGTGATCCGCGGCAACCTGCCGTCGCTGCGCGCCACCGCGGTGCGCGTCGAGCGGCGCGCCGACGGCGACGACGAGTGGACGCCGGTCGGGCGCGACGTCGTCGGCGCCGACGGCACGCTCGAGGTCACCTGGGAGACCGACGCGCCCGGCCGCCACGATCTGCGCGTCGTCCCCGACACCGGCACCGCCCAGGCGTCCGCGGCCGCGTCCGCCGCCGAGGACGAGACCGCGTCGGCGACCACGACGGTCCACCGGCGCACGCGCGCGACCTGGTACGGCCCCGGCTTCTGGGGCCGGCGCACGGCCTGCGGGATCCGGCTGACGAAGCGCACGATCGGCGTGGCCCACAAGACCCTGCCGTGCGGCACGCGCGTCAGCGTGCTGCTCGACGGCCGCCAGATCGAGCTGCCGGTCATCGACCGCGGCCCGTTCGCGAAGGGCATGACGCTCGACCTCACGCAGGCCGCCGCGCGCGCGATCGGGATGCTCCACACGACCGACGTCGGCTGGGTGCGCCTGTCGAAGCCGGGCGCCCGGCGCTAGACGCCGCCCGCGCGCGCCGCGTACAGCGCCTCCTCGGCCCGGTCGGCCAGGCCGGCGGCGTCGGTGGCGTCGACCGGGAAGGCGGCGGAGCCGACCGACGCGGTGAGCGGCACGCCGCGGTGCACGGCGGCGCGCTCGACCGCGACCGCGATCCGCAGCGCGAGCGCGCGGGCGCCGGCCGGGCCGGTGCCGGGCAGCGCGATCCAGATGCGGCCGGGCGCCTCGCGGCGGGCGGAGTCGCCCTGGCGCAGCATCCCCTCGACCGCCTGCTCGGCCGCGGCCACCGCGGCCTCGGCGTCCCCGCCGGCGGCCAGGAGCCGCTCGATCCCGTCGAGCTCGACGAGCAGCACCGCCAGCGAGCGGCGGCCGTCGAGGTGCTCGGCGACGCGGTCGGCGAGGTGCGCGAGCGGGTCGCCGTCGACGATCCGCGGGCGCAGGTCGGCGACGTGGACCTCGCCCGGGTCGGCCGCGGGCGGGACGACGGCCGCAGGCGGCTCGGCGCGGCGCGCGGCGCGCTCGACCG
>Ga0180221_1000110_pt1 | contig 130720 bp, 117 predicted proteins | sample eDN5th37CKraftMG_FD_151339 | JGI IMG/M metagenome (GOLD analysis project Ga0180221, IMG submission 151339) | Enriched Miracle-Growth compost microbial communities from Emeryville, California, USA - eDNA 5th pass 37_C Kraft MG (version 2) (version 2) ... | reverse complement strand
TCGCTACTCGCTACTCGCTACTCGCTACTCGCTACTCGCTACTCGCTACTCGCTACTCGCTACTCGCTACTCGCTACTCGCTACTCGCTACTCGCTACTCGCTACTCGCTACTCGCTCATTCGAACACGATCGCCTGCAGCGCCGTGCCGTTGCGCTTCAGCCAGGCCTTGCAGCGCTCGGTGTCCGGGCAGAGCTCCTCGCAGAGCCGCCAGAAGCGGGGGCCGTGGTTCATTTCGCGCAAGTGCGCCACCTCATGCGCGACGAGATAGTTTATCACCGGCGGCGGCGCCATCATGATGCGCCAGGAGAACGACAGCGCCCCCTCGGAGGTGCACGAGCCCCAGCGGCTCGATGTGTCGCGAAAGCGGATCGTCTTGGCCCGCCGGCCGGCCGCCGTGCAATGCTTGTCCACCAGCGCCTCGATGTCGCGCCTGGCCTCGCGCTTGAGGAAATCGGCCACGCGGCGCGGCAGATGCGCAAGCTCGCCATGCACCGTCAGCGTCGGGCCGTTTGCGTCGCGCCCGATTTTCGCAGTGCCGCGCTTGCCCGGTTCGTGGACGATGAGATGCGGCACGCCGCGGATCGGCACCTTGATGCCGGGGCGCACCTGCGGGCGGTCGGGAATTTTCGCCAGCCGCTGCTCCAGCCAGCCCTGATGCCTGTGGAGGAAGCGTTCCACCTCGCCGCGCGCCAGCCCGGGCGGCACGGTTATGCGCAGGCCCCGGCCGCCGGCGTCGATGCGCAGCGTCAGCCGCGTGGCGCGGTCGTTCTCGACGATGCGCAAGGGCAGGGTGCGGCCCGCGACCCTGTGCTCGCGCTGCTGCACGGGCGACGGTTCGGGCCGGGATTGCAGTGACTTCAGGAAACCGAACGGCATGGGGCGTGAGAATAGGTGATTCGGCGACGAACTCGATCCGTTCAGACCCGGAAATCCGGGGGTATCTCCGGAGCCGGGTGAACGAGGCTGAAAAGGAAAACCAATCAAAAACGGCGCCGCTGAGGCGGCGCCGCTCTAATCTTGCGTGAGGCACAAGAGGGGGATCAGGCTTCTTCGGCCGTGCCGGGCGTCGGCCTGCCGCGCCGCGTGGTTGTGGTCGGCGCGGTTGCGCGGTTGCGCTTGGCCATGAAGCGATCGAATTCTTCCTGGTCCTTGGCGCGGCGCAGTTCGCGCATGTAGTCGTCGAATTCGGCGAGGGTCTCGTCGAGCTTGCGGCGCTCTTCGGCAAGCCGCTCGAGCTCCTTCTCGCGCCAGTCGTCGAAGGCCACGTTGCCGGTGCGCGAGCTTGCGCCGCAGGTGGCCTTGCGGCAGCCGGCGAAGATGCCGTCGGTCGCCTTGTTGACATTGCGCTTGAAGCCGTCAAGCCGGTCGCCCCAGATGATATAGGCAAGCATGGCCAGGCCCAGCGGCCAGAACACCATGAAGCCGATCACCATCAACGCGATGGTTGCCGGCGTCCAGGCCGGGCGGATCAGTGCAGACGTGTTCATGTTCTTCCGGTTCCTTCGGTTCGGAGGCAGCCAACCGGGCTGCTTCTCAACGACATGGGAACGGAAAAACGGCGATTCAAGGCGAACCCGCCGAAAACCGGACAAGCACCTGTCAGGCCGCGCGTTTTTTGAGGATCCTGGCGACGTCGAGCCCCAGCACCATCAGGCCGGCCATCAGCCCCCAGAAGGCCGCCCCCACGCCGAACATGGTGAGCCCCGAGGCGGTGACGGCGAAGGCGGTGGTGGCGGCCATGCGCTCATGCTCGTCCTTCAGCGCGATCGTCAGCGCATTGGCCAGCGGCGCCATCAGCGCCAGCCCCGCCACCAGCACGATCAGGCTTTGCGGCAGCACGGCGAACACCGCCACCAGCGAGGCGCCGAACAGCGCGAAGATGAGGTAGGCGAGCGCATAGAACGGTCCCGTCTTCCAGCGCTCGGCCGGGTCGGGATGCGCATCGGGGCCGGTGCAGATCGCCGCCGAGATCGCCGCCAGATTGGTGGTGAGCGCGCCGAAGGGCGCGGAGACGAGCGAGAACAGGCCGGTCACCGAGATCAGTGGCCCGGGCTCCGGGTGGTAGCCGGCGGCGCGCAGCACGGCGAGGCCGGAAAGGTTCTGCGAGGCCATGGTGACGAGATAGAGCGGCACCGCCAGCCCGATGATCGCCGAGGTGGAGAAGGTCGGCGCGATCAGCGTCAGCGTCGAAAGCTCGGGCGCCGGCAGCCCGCCGACGCGGCCCGTGAGGAAGGCCAGCGCGCCGCCGCCCACCAGCACGGCCAGCACCGACAGCGCCGGATTGAACAGGCGGATGACGAAGAAGGCGGCCACCAGTGGCAGGATCAGCACCGGATCGACGGGAATGGTCCTGGCCGCGTTGATGGCGAAGGTCACCACGATGCCGGCCAGCATGCCCGAGGCGACGGAGGCGGGAATGCGCGAGATCAGGCGCGTCAACGGCTTGAAAAGTCCGGTGATGATGAGGAGCAGCGCCGCCACGATGAAGGCGCCCACCGCGTCGCTCATGGAAAAGCCGGAGCTTGCCGCCACCAGCGCCGCGCCCGGCGTCGACCATGCGGTGATGACCGGCATCCTGGTCCGCCAGCTCAGCCAGGCGGTTTCCAGCGCCATGGCGAGGCAGATCGCGGTTACCCAGCTTGCCGTCTCGGCGCGGGTGGCGCCCACCGCGTCCGCCGCGGCGATGATAAGGGCAAGCGTGCCGCCGAAGCCGACGATCGCCGCCACGAAGGCCGAAACCGGAACCGAAAGCCGCATGTGCTACTCCGCCGCCTGTTCGCTGATCGCCTCGACCGCGCGCAGCAGCATGTCGAGATCCTGCGGCCGCGACAGCCGGTGGTCGCCGTCGGGTATGAGCGAAAGCGTCACGTCGTCGGCCGGCATCAGGCCGACCAGTTTCAGCGCATGTGCATGCGGCACGTCCGGATCGACCAGCCCCTGCAGCACATGCACCGGGCAATGCGTGTCGATGGGGCCATCCATCACCCGGTTGGCGCGGCCGTCCTCGATCAGCGCGCGGGTGTAGACGTAGGGCTCCGGCGAATAGTCGGAGGGCACCTCGAAATAGCCCTTTTCCATGAGGTCACGCCTGTGGTCGTCGCCAAGCTGCGGCTCCATCAGCTCGACGGTGAAGTCGGGCGCCGGCGCCAGAAGCACCAGCCCGGCGATGCGCTCGCCCTCGCCGGCCTTGCGCAGTTCCTCGATCATGCGCAGCGCGATCCACGCCCCCATGGAGGAGCCGACGAGGATCTGCGGCCCTTCGGTGTGGCGGCGAAACACCGCAAGGCTCTCGGCCAGCCATTTCGAGATGGTGCCGTCGGCGAAGCTGCCGCCGGATTCGCCGTGGCCGGAATAGTCGTGCCGCACGAAGGCGCGGCCGTTGCGCGCGGCCCAGCCGGCCAGCGTCTCGGCCTTGGTGCCGCGCATGTCGGACAGGAAGCCGCCCAGCCACACCACGCCGGGGCCTTTTCCGCCCTGATGGCGCACGGCGATGGCGGTGCCGTCGACGTCGAGAAAATCGGGTGGCGTGTCGGTCATGTCGTTTCCTTTTCGATGCAGTTCTTTTGGCACAGCTCGAATCGGGCGGAAAGTCCGTAGCATTGGCACAACAACCGCGCCGCCCTCACGGACTCAGGTGATTTATTCTCTCCGCTATGCTATTGACTCGCCGCGCGACCTACCGACATAGGCGCAATACAGGCAATGAACGTCAACGGTTCGAGGAGACAACGACCATTCGCAGACCTTTCAAAGCAGCGGCGCCCACCAAGGACGGCCCGCGCGCCAATCGCGACATCCGGGTGCCCCGGGTCCAGCTCATCGATGTAGATGGAGCCAATCGCGGCGAAGTTTCAATCAACGAGGCACTGCTGGCCGCCGAAGAGGCAGGCCTCGATCTCGTTGAAATCTCTCCCAACGCACAGCCGCCGGTCGTCAAGATTCTCGACCTCGGCAAGTTGAAATACGCAAACCAGAAGAAGGCGGCCGAAGCCCGCAAGCACCAGAAGACCATCGAGATCAAGGAGATCAAGATGCGTCCCAACATCGACACCCACGATTACGAGGTGAAGATGAAGGCCGTTCGCCGCTTCTTCGAGGAAGGCGACAAGGTCAAGCTGACGCTGCGCTTCCGCGGCCGCGAAATGGCGCATATGGAGCTGGGCATGCAGCTTCTGAACCGCGTCCGCGAAGAGGTGGCGACGATCGCCAAGGTCGAAGCCGAGCCGAAGCTCGAAGGCCGCCAGATGATGATGGTGCTGGCGCCGCGCTAAGCCCCGGCCACGCAATCCGGCGCATCGCGGCGTGCGGTGCGCTGGCGGATGCCGAATTGCAAGGGAACGGCTTTCGCGATATTGCGGGGGCCGTTCCCTTTTTCATCAAGGTCGCAATGTCCCCCGCCAGCCTCAGCCGTTTCCAGAAGCGCAGACGCGTCGCGCTCGCCATCCTCGTCACCGTCATCTTCATCGCGCTTCTGTTCGTGCAGTCCGCGGCCACGACCGGCGGCAGGTTCCACGAATATGTCGAGGATCTGGGCATCTGCCTGATCTTCATCGCCATCCTCGGGCGCACATGGTGCACGCTCTATATCGGCGGGCGCAAGGCGGCCGAGATCGTCGACACCGGCCCCTATTCGGTCACGCGCAATCCGCTCTATGTGTTCAGCGCCATCGGCGCTGCCGGGGTGGGCGCGATGGTCGGCAGCGTCACGGTGGCGGTGGCCTTCGCGGTGCTCACCTGGGCGGCGTTCCATTATGTGACGCTGGTCGAGGAAGACTATCTGAAGAAGAACTTCGGCCAGCCCTATCTGGACTATCTGGCCCGCGTGCCGCGCTTCTTCCCGAATTTCCGGCTCTTCCGCGAGGCCGAGCTGCTGACGGTGAAGCCGCGCAACCTCTACCGCACCTTCGCCGACGGGCTGCTGTTCCTGCTCGCCTATCCCTTCTTCGAGACGATCGAATATCTGCAGGATTCCGGCGTGCTGCCGGTCCTGCTGCACCTTTACTGAGCGGGCCTTGTGGTGCGATTCAGCGGTTGCGCTTTGGCGGACTCGCCGCTATAAGCCGCCTCCAGAACCGTCCGGCAGGGCATGCCGTGGCGGTTTCTGATGCTTTTCGGGCTCTGGTCGGCCCGAAGCGAACAAAAAGCGCGATCCCGCGCATTGGAAAGGAAAGCAAAATGCCCAAGATGAAGACCAAATCGGCTGCCAAGAAGCGGTTCAAGGTAACCGCCACAGGCAAGGTGCTGTCGGCTGCCGCCGGTAAGCGCCACGGCATGATCAAGCGCACCAACAAGTTCATCCGCGATGCCCGCGGCACCATGGTTCTTGCCGAACCCGATGCCAAGAAGGTCATCCGGAACTACCTGCCCAATGGCGGCGGTATCTGAGCAGGCTGGAAGCGATATTAAGGAGATCATGACATGGCACGCGTAAAGAGAGGCGTCACCGCCCACGCCAAGCACAAGAAGGTCCTGAAAGCCGCCAAGGGTTTCTACGGCCGTCGCAAGAACACCATCCGCATCGCCAAGCAGGCGGTCGAGAAGTCGCTGCAGTATGCCTATCGCGACCGCAAGGTTCGCAAGCGCAATTTCCGCGCCCTCTGGGTCCAGCGCATCAACGCCGCCGTGCGCGAGCATGGCCTGACCTACGGCCGCTTCATCGACGGCCTCAACAAGGTCGGCATCGAGATCGACCGCAAGGTCCTGTCCGACATGGCCATCCACGAGCCGCAGGCCTTTGCCGCGCTCGTCGCCCAGGCCAAGGTCGGTCTGGAATACCTGAAGAACACCACGCCGAACGCTTTTGAAAGCGCAGTCGCTTAAAGACCAGCGCTTCCCAAGCTTCGACACATACTGACTGGGAAACCCGCGCTGGCAGGGCTGGCGCGGGTTTTTTCGTGGAATGGCAATGGACAAGCAAACGCAGCAAAGCGACGGCATGCTCTCGTCCGAAGGCCTGGCGGAACTGCTGGGGCTTTTGGCGACGGGCGCGCGCAAGCGCGTTTCCCCGGCCGTGATCGACGGCCGCAAGGTGTGGATCAAGCGCTACGACGTGGAGGGCGAGACGGTCGCCAAGCGCCTCCATCATCTTCTCTCGCCGCTGCTGCCGCCCCATCTGCGGGCTTCCGAGCGGGTCGACGGCGCCGGCTTCATCGAGCGCGAGACCCGCAAGATGGAGGCTTTCCGCGCCGCCGGCTTCCCCGTTGCCGGGGTGGTGTTCCGCAACGACCGGGTGCTGGTGCTGTCGGATGCCGCCGAGATCGTCCAGAACGCGCTGAACCGACTGCGCGAAAGCGATCCGCGGGCGCATGACGACCTTTTGGTCGGGGCGGCCGATGCGCTGGGCCGCCTGCACGGCGCCGGGCTCTGCCACGGCCGCCCGCACCCGCGCGACATGTTTGTGCGCGATGGCCGCTGGGGCTTCATCGATTTCGAGGAGGAGCCGGAGCGCATCGCGCCGCTCGCCACCGCGCAGGCGCGCGACGTGTGGCTGCTCTTCCTGCAGATTTCCAGCCAGGCGCTGCTGCCCGACACCGAGGCGCGCGCCTTGCTCGCCTACCGCGCCACCGCGCCGGCCGGCATATTGCCGCCGCTGCGCGGTATCGTCGGCCTGTTCGCGCCGCTCGTTCCGCCCTTGCGGCTTCTCGAAAAGCTGGCCCTCGGCAAGGACGGCCGCCGCCTGCTGAAGGCCACCGCATTCCTGAATACCGCGCTCGCCTCCGCCGGAACGGCCGGTGGGCGTGCTCCATCCTCACCAGCCATTGGCCGCGACAGGCCGAAGGGATGACCATGACAGATATCGACCAACTCGAACGATCGATCACCGACGCCATCGCCGCGGCGTCGGACGAGCAGGCAATCGAAGCCGTGCGCGTCGCCGCGCTCGGCAAGAAGGGCACGATCTCCGAAAGGCTGAAGACGCTCGGCGCCATGAGCCCGGAGGAGCGGCAGTCGATGGGCCCGGTCATCAACGGCCTGAAGAACCGCGTCACCGAGGCGCTGGCCGCCCGCAAGAGTGAGCTGAAGGACGCGGCGATCGCCGTGCGCCTCGCCGCCGAGAAAGTGGATGTCACGCTGCCGGTCCGCCAGTCGCCGGCCGAGCGCGGCCGCATCCATCCCATCAGCCAGGTCATCGACGAGATCGCGGCGATCTTCGGCGACCTCGGCTTCGCCATCGCCGAAGGCCCGGACGTTGAGACCGACTACTACAACTTCACCGCGCTGAACTTCCCGGAAGGCCATCCCGCGCGCGAGATGCACGACACCTTCTTCTTCAATCCGGACGCCAATGGCGAGCGCAAGGTGCTGCGCACGCACACCTCGCCGGTGCAGATCCGCACCATGGAGACGCAGAAGCCGCCGATCCGCATCGTCATTCCCGGCAAGACCTATCGCCAGGATTCGGACGCCACCCACTCGCCGATGTTCCATCAGGTCGAGGGGCTGGTCATCGACAGATCAGCCAACGTCGCCAACATGAAGTGGGTGCTGGAGGAGTTCTGCAAGGCCTTCTTCGAGGTGCCGTCGGTCAAGATGCGCTTCCGCCCGAGCTTCTTCCCCTTCACGGAGCCGAGCCTGGAAGTCGACATCCAGTGCGACCGCTCGCGGCCGGGCGAGGTGCGCTTCGGCGAGGGCAACGACTGGATGGAGATTCTGGGCTGCGGCATGGTGCATCCCAACGTGCTGCGCGCCGGCGGCCTCGACCCCGACGAGTACCAGGGCTTTGCCTGGGGCATGGGCATCGACCGCATCGCCATGCTGAAATACGGCATGCCGGACCTGCGCGCCTTTTTCGACGCCGATGTCCGCTGGCTGGCCCATTACGGATTCCGTCCGCTCGACATGCCGACCTTGTTCGGCGGACTGAGCAACTGATCGAGCGGCGAGGGATAGAAAAATGAAATTCACACTCTCCTGGCTGAAGGACCATCTCGAGACCGATGCGACGCTCGAGGAAATCGTCGAGCGCCTGACCTCGATCGGCCTTGAAGTCGAAGCCGTCGACGACAAGGCGGCGCTGAAGCCGTTCGTCATCGCCAAGGTGCTGACGGCCGCGCGTCACCCCGACGCCGACAAGTTGCAGGTGTTGTCGGTCGACACCGGCGCGGGCGCGCCCATCCAGGTCGTCTGTGGCGCGCCGAATGCGCGCGCCGGCCTGATCGGCGCCTTCGCGGCCCCCGGCACCTATGTGCCCGGCATCGACGTCACGCTGTCGGTCGGCAAGATCCGCGGCGTCGAAAGCCACGGCATGATGTGCTCCGAGCGCGAGCTTGAGCTGTCGGACGAGCACAACGGCATCATCGAGCTGCCCGAGGATGCGCCGGTCGGCACGTCGTTCGCCGCCTATGCCCGGCTCGACGACCCGGTCATCGAGATCAACCTGACGCCGAACCGCCCCGACGCCACCAGCGTCCACGGCATCGCGCGCGATCTGGCCGCTTCCGGCCTCGGCACGCTGAAGACGGCACCGGTCGAGCCGGTTGCCGGCAAGGGCGAAACGCCGGTCAAGGTTGTGATCGAGGCCCCGGACCTGTGCCCCGGCTTCGCGCTTCGCCTCGTGCGCGGGGTGAAGAACGGCCCGTCGCCGAAGTGGATGCAGCAGCGGCTCATCGCCATCGGCCTGCGCCCGATCAACACGCTGGTCGACATCACTAACTATGTCACCTTCGACCGCGGCCGCCCGCTGCATGTGTTCGACGCGAAGAAGGTGGCGGGCAACCTCACCGTGCGCCGGGCGAAGGACGGCGAGAAGGTGCTGGCGCTCGACGGGCGCGAATATGAGCTGACGCCCGAGATGTGCGTGATCGCCGATGCCGAGAGCGTCGAGTCGATCGCCGGCATCATGGGCGGCGAGCATTCGGGCTGCGACGAGAACACCACCGACGTGCTGATCGAATCGGCGCTGTGGGACCCGATCGCCACCGCCCGCACCGGCCGCCATCTCGGCATCATCACCGATGCGCGCTATCGCTTCGAGCGCGGCGTCGACCCCGAATTCATGGTTCCGGGGCTGGAGCTTGCCACCCGCATGGTGCTCGACCTCTGCGGCGGCGAGCCGGCCGCGACCGAAGTCGTCGGCTATGCCGGTCACAAGCCGAAGATCGTGTCCTTCCCGGTGTCCGAGGTTAAGCGCCTGACCGGCATCGAGGTGCCGAAGGACGAAAGCCTGTCGATCCTCTCGCGCCTCGGCTTCAGGCCGCTGGGCGATGGCGATGTGGTCGATGTCGAGGTGCCGTCCTGGCGCCCGGATGTCGACGGCAAGGCCGATCTGGTGGAAGAGGTCATGCGCATCCACGGCGTCGACGAGATCGCGCCGCAGCCGCTCGGCAGCCATGATGCGGTCAACGGCAAGATCCTCACCACGCTGCAGATCCGCAGCCGCTCGGCACGCCGCGCGCTTGCCGTGCGCGGCATGATGGAGGCCGTCACCTGGTCATTCATCTCGGCGAAACAGGCCGAGCTGTTCGGCGGCGGCAAGCCGGAGCTGAAGCTCGCCAACCCGATCGCGGCCGACATGTCCGACATGCGCCCCTCGCTGCTGCCGGGCCTGCTGACGGCCGCGCAGCGCAATGCCGATCGCGGTTTTGGCGATGTCGCGCTGTTCGAGGTTTCGGGCACCTATGAGGGCGACACGCCCGAGGCCCAGCGCCGCGTTGCCGCCGGCGTGCGCCGCGGCACCGCCAAGCTGGACGGCGCGGGCCGCAGCTGGGCCGGCAATGCCGGCGCGGTCGGCGTGTTCGACGCCAAGGCCGATGTGCTTGCCGCGCTCGAGGCCGCCGGCGCGCCGGTGGACAAGCTGCAGATCGAGGCGGGTGGACCCTCGTGGTATCATCCCGGCCGCTCGGGTGTCATCAAGCTGGGGCCGAAGGTAGTGCTCGGCACTTTCGGCGAGTTCCACCCTCGTACACTGGAGGCGCTCGACGTCTCGGGTCCGGTGGCGGGCTTCGAAGTCTTCATCGACGCCATCCCCGAGCCGAAGGCAAAACCCACCCGCACCAAGCCGAAGCTGGAGCTTTCCGCCTTCCAGTCGGTCAAGCGCGATTTCGCCTTCGTGGTCGACAAGTCGGTCGAGGCCGGCACGCTGACGCGCGCCGCCGCCGGCGCGGACAAGAAGCTGATCACCGGCGTTTCGGTTTTCGACGTGTTCGAGGGCGCTTCGCTCGGCGAGGGCAAGAAGTCGATCGCCATCGAGGTTTCGATCCAGCCGGTCGAGCGCACGCTGACCGACGAGGATTTCGAGGCGCTGGCCGGCAAGATCGTCGAGAACGTCAAGAAGCAGACTGGCGGCGTGCTGCGCGGCTGATCCTGTCTTTTGAAGCAAACAAAAAGGGCGTCCGATGGGCGCCCTTTTTGTTTGGCCTGTCACCTGCCTGTCAGTTGACCAGGGTCCTCTCGCGGTGTCGACTTTGAGCGATTCGTGCCGAGCGGAGCCTGCATGCGCCACCTGCGACTTTCCGGCCTGCCTTTCGAGCAGCAATGCGAGCATCTGGAAGCAATTCTGCTGGCCGATCCGCTGGTCAGCGAGGCCTTGCGACGCGCCTACAGGCTGGACCTGCCGGATTGGTGGCTCGTCTCGGGCGCGCTCTACAACACCGTCTGGAACCATCTGACGGGAAAGCCCTCGGGCTACGGCATCAAGGATGTCGACCTGTTTTATTTCGATGGCAGTGACCTGTCCTGGGAGGCCGAGGACGTTGCCATCCGCAAGGGTGCCGAGCTTTTCGCCGGCCTGAGCCACCCCGTCGAGATCCGCAATCAGGCGCGGGTGCACCTGTGGTTCGAAAAGCATTTCGGCTATCCGCGCGAGCCGCTCGCCTCCAGCGCCGAATCCCTCGGCCATTTCGCCGCCAGAACGCACGCCGTCGGCGTCAGGCTCGATGCGGCGGGCCGGCTGGAAGTCTGCGCGCCCTTCGGGCTGGACGACATCTTTTCGCTGCGCATGGTGCCGAACCGCGCCCTCGACAACCGCGCCACCTATGAAACAAAATCCGCCCGCGCCAAGGCGACGTGGCCGCAGCTGATGGTCGAGGCGTGGTGAGGCTTTTCTTCCGGGGCGACTGCCTTTAGCCTGACTCGGGACAGGGTGACCGGATATGGCGTGAGTTACCCCCACTCCGCCTCGCGGAGCCTGTCCTCGGGCTTGCCTTCGGCAAGACCCGGGGGCTCGGCACCTCTCCCCCTCAAAGGGGGAGAGGAAAGGAGCCAGGCTCGTGGACAGCGCTTCCTCTCCCCCGTCGATCGGAGGAGAGGTGGCTCGGCGAAGCCGGGACGGAGTGGGGGCGGGCTCCATAGGCGATTGCCCTCCCCAGAGAGAGGGAGCCAAAAAATGTTTCGATGGGGCGTCTTATCCACGGCCAAGATCGCGCGCGAGCAGGTGCTGCCGGCGATCGCCGATGCCGACAACGGCGTGGTCGCGGCCATCGCCAGCCGCGATGCCGGCAGGGCCCGCGCGCTGGCCGACCGTTTCGGCGCGTCGCATGCCTTCGGCTCCTATGAGGAGCTTCTGGCGTCCGATGCGGTCGACGGCGTCTATATCCCGCTGCCCACCGCGCAGCATGTCGAATGGGCGGCCAGGGCGGCGGAAGCGGGCAAGCATGTGCTGGTCGAGAAGCCGCTGGCGCTGAAGGCCGGGGACATCGCCCCGCTGGTCGAGATTCGCGACAGCAGGAAGGTGCTGATCAGCGAAGCCTTCATGCTGTTTTACCATCCGCAGTGGCGCAAGGTGCGCGAGCTGGTGGCGGATGGCGTCATCGGCCGGCTTCGCCATGTGCAGGGCGCCTTCACCTATTTCAACGTCGACCCGGCCAACATGCGCAACCAGCTTGCGCTGGGCGGCGGCGCGCTGCCCGATATCGGCGTCTATCCCACGGTGGCGACGCGGCTGGCGACGGGCAAGGAGCCCCGCCGCGTCCGGGCGACCGTCGAATGGGACAGGGCTTTCGGCACGGACATCTATTCCTCGGTGAAGGCCGATTTCGGCGACTTCGAACTGAGCTTCTATTGCTCCACCCAGATGGCGCAGCGCCAGTTCATGGTTTTCCACGGCGAGACGGGGTTCATCGAGGTGCATGCGCCCTTCAACGCCGGCGACTACGACCATCACAGGGTCGAGCTGCACAACCAGAAGCATACGGAGGCGACCGTGTTCCGTTTCCCCGGCACACGGCAATATCGCCTGCAGGTCGAGGCTTTTGCCCGCGCCGCGCGCGGTGGCGGCGATCTGGTGTTCACGCTGGAGAATTCCATGCTCAACCAGAAGGTGATCGATGCCATCTATCGCGCTGGCGGGCATGACGGCTGGGAGCCGGTCTGAGCATCGTCACCAGTAGACGCCGCCGCGCATCAGCCTTATGCGCGGCCGGCCGTGCGGCGGGTTGAGCGGTGCCGCGCTGGCCGGTGCGTCGTCCCCGGGCTCCATGGCGAAAAGCCTGGAAAAATTACCCATCCCGCCGAAATGCGGACCCGAATGCGGCGGCCGGATATGCGGCACGGTGGAGGCGCGCCGCCGGCGCTGCGGAGCTTCATAGGGCGCGAAGGGCGTTTCGAGTGGAGGCTGCGTGCTCTTGAGCGCCATCAGCCGCGCCACGCGCTCCTCCGTGCGCGGATGCGAGCGAAGCACCGAGGGATCGGGAATGCGCGCGCCCGGCAGCAGGATGCTCTCCCAGCGCCGCGCCTGCGCCTGCTCGAGCTTGGCCAGCGCGGCGGCAAGTCCGTCCGGGTCGCCGGTCAGCGAGGCCGCGCCGAGGTCGGCGTCGAATTCGCGGGTGCGCGACAGGGCCATCTGCAGGAGCCCGCCGATCGTGGGCGCGGCCAGGAGCACGATGACGCCCAGCCAGGGGATGTGATAGGCAGCGCCGCCCACCGCGCCGCCGATGTTGAGGAACAGCGAGAACAGCCCCACCGTCGACATGATCGAGGTGAAGCGCGACACCATGTCGGCGAAGGCCATCACCTTCACATCCTCATTGGCGATATGGGTCATTTCATGGGCCAGAACCCCGGCCAGCTCGCGCGTCGACAGGTTGCGGGCCAGCGCGTCGGTGATGGCGATGGCCGAATCCTCGCGGCGGCCGACCGCGAAGGCGTTCATCATCTGCGAGGGGATGACGTGCAGCTTCGGGATGCTGGGCAGCCCGGCGCGGCGCGAAAGCTCGGCCACGATGCGCAGGCCGCTGGGAAAGACCTCCGGCGAAACCGGCTTGGCGTTGTACATGCCGAGAACCATCTGCGGCGTCACCCGCCGCATCGCGGCCATCGAGAATGTCCCGAACACCAGCGCGAAGAAGACGCCCGCCGGCCCCGCGAAAGCCCAGGCCGTGATGGCCAGGAGAAGCAGGCTGCCCGCGCCCAGCACCCAGGTGTGCAGCGTGTTCGTGAGTCGGTTGCGCCGTTGCGCCAGCAGGTCGACCTTGCCGTAATGGGTCATGCTTCCAATATGGTGCTGGCGTGGCGTTTTGCCCAATGGAGCGGTTCACAATTGGATGGAAACGGTTCTGCTTCTCCCGCTGTGGAATGATCCGCAAGGCAGGCGGTGCTGCTCGATGCCGGTGCATCGGATGCGCCGGCCGGCAATGCGGGGATCCGCGGGCGGCAAGTCCTCCGGCCGGATGCCCCATCCGCCAGTGAAACGCTCTCGCTGTCCCCATGTCTTGAATGCTTGCGCAGTGTGGCCCCTCTTCTTATATACCCCCGATGATCGCACCGTTGCTTCGCGTGAGGCAAACCGGGGCGAAATTCTTGTGAACCAAGGGGCTGCCGCCGGAACGCCTGATGGGTCCTGGCAGCTTGCTAAGTGGAGAGAACGAAATGGCTAAAGTAATCGGCATCGACCTCGGAACGACCAATTCCTGCGTCGCCGTCATGGACGGCAAGGACGCCAAGGTTATCGAGAACGCGGAAGGTGCGCGTACCACCCCTTCCATCGTCGCCTTTACCGACAATGACGAGCGACTCGTCGGCCAGCCGGCCAAGCGCCAGGCGGTGACGAATCCCGAGAACACGATTTTCGCGGTCAAGCGCCTGATCGGCCGCCGTTATGACGATCCGGTCACCGAAAAGGACAAGAAGCTTGTCCCCTATCACATCGTGAAGGGCGACAATGGCGACGCCTGGGTCGAAGGTGGCGGCAAGAAATGGTCGCCCTCGCAGATCTCGGCCATGATCCTGCAGAAGATGAAGGAAACCGCCGAAGCCTATCTCGGCGAGAAGGTCGAGAAGGCGGTCATCACCGTTCCGGCCTATTTCAACGACGCCCAGCGCCAGGCCACCAAGGATGCCGGCAAGATCGCCGGCCTCGAGGTGCTGCGCATCATCAACGAGCCGACCGCTGCCGCGCTGGCCTATGGCCTCGACAAGCGCGAGGGCAAGACCATCGCCGTCTACGACCTTGGCGGCGGCACGTTCGACATTTCCGTGCTGGAGATCGGCGACGGCGTGTTCGAGGTGAAGTCGACCAATGGCGACACCTTCCTCGGCGGCGAGGACTTCGACATGCGTCTGGTCGAATATCTGGCCGACGAGTTCAAGAAGGAGCAGGGCATCGACCTGCGCGGCGACAAGCTCGCCCTGCAGCGCCTCAAGGAGGCCGCCGAAAAGGCCAAGATCGAGCTGTCCTCGGCCTCGCAGACGGAAATCAACCTGCCCTTCATCACGGCCGACCAGACCGGCCCGAAGCACCTGACGATGAAGCTCACCCGCGCCAAGTTCGAGAGCCTGGTGGATGACCTCGTCCAGCGCACCATCGAGCCCTGCAAGGCAGCGCTCAAGGATGCCGGCCTGAAGGCCGGCGAGATCGACGAGGTGGTGCTCGTCGGCGGCATGACCCGCATGCCCAAGGTGCAGGAAGTCGTGAAGCAGTTCTTCGGCAAGGAGCCGCACAAGGGCGTCAACCCCGACGAGGTCGTCGCCATCGGCGCCGCCATCCAGGCGGGCGTTCTGCAGGGCGACGTCAAGGACGTGCTCTTGCTCGACGTGACCCCGCTGTCGCTGGGCATCGAGACGCTGGGCGGCGTGTTCACCCGCCTGATCGAGCGCAACACCACGATCCCGACCAAGAAGAGCCAGACCTTCTCGACCGCCGAGGACAACCAGAACGCGGTCACGATCCGGGTCTTCCAGGGCGAGCGCGAAATGGCGGCCGACAACAAGCTGCTCGGCCAGTTCGACCTGGTCGGCATCCCGCCCGCACCGCGCGGCGTGCCGCAGATCGAGGTCACCTTCGACATCGACGCCAACGGCATCGTCAACGTCTCGGCGAAGGACAAGGGCACCGGCAAGGAACACCAGATCCGCATCCAGGCTTCGGGTGGTCTGAGCGACGCCGACATCGAGAAGATGGTCAAGGACGCCGAGGCCAATGCCGAGGCCGACAAGAAGCGCAAGGCGCTGGTCGAGGCCCGCAACCAGGCCGAATCGCTCGTGCATTCGTCCGAGAAGTCGCTCAAGGATTATGGCGACAAGGTCTCCGAGGCCGACCGCACCGCCATTTCCGATGCGATCGCCGCGCTGAAGACGGCCGCCGAGGGTGACGACGTGGCCGATATCGAGGCCAAGACCCAGACGCTCGCCGAGGTTTCGATGAAGCTCGGCCAGGCCATGTACGAGGCTTCGCAGAAGGAAGCGGCCGAATCCGACGCCGCTGCCGACGCGGCCAAGGAAGGCGATGTCGTGGACGCTGATTTCGAGGAAATCAACGAAGACGACGACAAGAAGAAGTCGGCCTGACGGGCTCGACCCAAGTCTCACAAAAAGGCCCGGCGCGGTTTGCCGGGCCTTTTTGCAACTGTGCCGAAAAATCCCTGCCTCGCAGCACTTCAACTCTGGTATCGGCGCGCGAGGCTTACTAAATCGGATGCTGTGCGCCGAAGATAACGGACGAAACGATGCATCAAGACATTGAACATCCGGGTCGCGGAATACGATGAAAGCCGACTTTTATGAAACGCTGGGCGTCCACCGGGACGCGAACGAAAAGGAGCTGAAGAGCGCCTTTCGCAAGCTGGCAATGCAGTTCCATCCGGATCGCAACCCCGGCGACCATGCCTGCGAGCACAAGTTCAAGGAAATCAACGAGGCCTATGAGTGCCTGAAGGATCCGCAGAAGCGCGCGGCCTATGACCGCTTCGGCCATGCGGCCTTCGAGAATGGCGGCATGGGTGGCGCGAACGGTTTCGCCAATGGCTTCGCCGCCGGCGGCTTCTCCGATATCTTCGAGGATATTTTCGGAGAGATGATGGGCGGCGGACGTCGCCGCTCTTCCGGCGGCCGCGAGCGCGGCGCCGATCTGCGCTACAACATGGAAATCTCGCTGGAGGAGGCCTTCACCGGCAAGACGGCGCAGATTCATGTGCCGACCTCCATCTCCTGCTCCGATTGTTCCGGCACCGGCGCCAAGCCCGGCACGCAGCCCGTCACCTGCTCGATGTGCTCCGGCTCCGGCCGCGTGCGTGCCGCGCAGGGGTTCTTCTCCATCGAGCGCACCTGTCCGCAGTGCCAGGGCCGCGGCACGACGATCAAGGAGCCGTGCCCGAAATGCTCCGGCCAGGGCCGCGTCACCGAGGAGCGCTCGCTTTCGGTCAACATCCCCGCCGGCATCGAGGACGGCACGCGCATCCGCCTGTCGGGCGAGGGCGAGGCCGGATTGCGCGGCGGCCCGCCCGGCGACCTCTATATTTTCCTCTCGGTCAAGCCGCATGAGTTCTTCCAGCGCGACGGCGCCGACCTCTATTGCAAGGTGCCGATCTCGATGACCACGGCCGCGCTGGGCGGCTCCTTCGAGGTGGCCACGCTGGACGGCACGCAGACCCGCGTGAAGGTGCCGGAAGGCACCCAGAACGGACGGCAGTTCCGCCTGAAGGGCAAGGGCATGCCGGTGCTGCGCCAGTCGACGGTTGGCGACCTCTACATCCAGACGGTCGTCGAGACGCCGCAGAACCTGACCAAGCGCCAGCGCGAGCTGCTGGAAGAGTTCGAGCAGCTTTCCTCGAAGGAAAACAGCCCGCAATCGAGCGGGTTCTTCTCACGGATGAAGGACTTTTTCGAGTCCTTCGGGGAATAACCGTTTGCGGCGCGCTGTTGGTTTCGCGGCGCGCGGCTCTATTTTCCCTTGCGTGTGCCGGATCGCTGACGCTAGGTAAGCCCCTCGGGGGCGAGACGCAGGAGAAAATGCCGATGGCAACTGGTTCCGGATTGCGCAAGTCGCTCGCGACGAAGTTCGACGACGAATTGCGCTTCTTCAAGGGATGGATAGACAAGCCCAAGGCGGTCGGCGCCATCATCCCGACAAGCTCCATAACCGCCAGGCGCATGGCCTCCGTCGCCGATCCGGCTTCCGGCCTGCCGGTTCTGGAGCTCGGGCCGGGCACCGGCGTCGTCACCCGCGCCATCCTGGCGCGCGGCATCGCGCCGGCCAGCGTCTATTCGGTCGAATATTCCGCGGAATTCGTCGAGCATATGCGCCGCGCCTGTCCCGGCGTGAACGTCATCCAGGGCGACGCCTTCGACCTGGACCGGACCTTGGGCGAGGAGGCGAAGCTGAAGTTCGATTGCGCGATCTCGGCCGTTCCGCTGCTCAATTTCCCCACGATCCGGCGGGTCCAGTACATAAACGGCCTGCTCGATCGCCTGCCGGTCGGTCGGCCGGTCATCCAGATCACCTATGGCCCGCTGTCGCCGGTGCCCGCGCGGCGCGGCGAATATACGGTCGAGCATTTCGACTTCGTCATCCGCAACATTCCGCCAGCCCAGCTCTGGGTCTATCGCCGCCTCGGCAGCGCCTGATCCGCGAGGGCGGTTGATTCGGACGCGCGTTCGCCTATACCGGGAAGCGAACAGGAGATGCCGATGACCGCCCGAATCCTCGTCTTTGCCGGATCGATCCGCACCGGCGCCTATAGCGGCAGGACCGCCGACGCCGCCCAGCGCGAGCTTGCGCTGCAGGGCGCGGAAGTGACCCGCATTTCGCTGGCCGACTATCCGCTGCCGATCATGGATCAGGATCTGGAGAAGGAGAAGGGCGTGCCCGAGAACGCCATGCGCCTCGGCCGCCTGATCGCCGCGCATGACGGCCTGCTGATCGCCAGCCCGGAATACAATTCCTCGATCCCGCCGCTCCTGAAGAACACCATCGACTGGGTCAGCCGCATCCGCAAGGACGGCGGCGCGCCGTTCCACCCCTATGCCGGCAAGGTGGCGGCGCTGTGCTCCTCCTCCGACGGCAATTTCGCCGGCGCGCGCGGGCTCTACCATCTCCGTTCGGTGCTGATGAACTGCCAGGTCGAGATCATCACGCCGCAGTGCTCCGTGCCGCGCGCGCAGGACGCGTTCGACGAGAGCGGCCAGTTCAGGGACGAGCAATTGCGCAAACGCATGGAAGTCGTCGTCCGCACCCTGATAGAGAGGGCCAGCATGCTTTCGACGCGGGTGGACGTCTGATGGCCGTCCCGATGCGTGATCGTCTCATCGTCGGCCTCGACGTGCCCACGGTGAAGGAAGCCGAAGCCGTGGTGCGCGAGCTCGACGGCGTCGCCTCCTTCTACAAGATCGGCTACCAGCTCGCCTTCGCCGGCGGGCTGGATTTCGCCCGCGAGCTGGCGAGCGGGGGCACCAAGGTGTTCCTCGACATGAAGCTGCTGGATATCGACAACACCGTCGCCAAGGGCGTCGAGAACATCGTCAAGATGGGCGTCTCGATGCTGACGCTGCATGCCTATCCCAAGGCGATGCGCGCGGCGGTGGAAGCGGCTAGGGGCAGCGAACTGTGCCTGCTGGCCGTCACCGTGCTTACCTCCATGGACGAGCAGGACGTGATCGAGGCCGGCTATGAATACGACCCGCACACGCTGGTGCTGCGCCGCTCCGAGCAGGCGCTGGCCGCCGGTATGGGCGGCATCGTCTGCTCGGCGGCGGAAGCAGGCGCGGTGCGCAGGATCGTCGGCCCCGAGCTTGCGCTGGTGACGCCGGGCATCCGCCCCGCCGGCGCCGAGCACGGCGACCAGAAGCGCGTGGTGACGCCCGCCGACGCGCTTCGCAACGGCTCTAGCCACCTCGTCGTGGCGCGCCCGATCATCGGCGCGGTTGACAGGCGGGCGGCTGCCGAAGCTATTCTGGCGGAAATGAGTGCGGTATAAACCTGTAGCGCATCCTTTGAGGCTCCTCCCTCGCAAGTTCAGGGTCCGTGCCTGAGGATGAGGAACCGGTGGCGCCCATGGTCCTCATCCACGGGTGCTCGCCCATGGAGAGGGCCTTGAAGCGCGCAAGGTCAATAGAGGGAGGAGAAAATCATGGCGAAAGGCTACTGGATCGCTCGCGTCGATATCCGCGATCCCGAGGGTTACAAGGACTATGTCGCGACCGCCAGGCCGGCTTTCGAGCGGTTCGGCGCCAGTTTCCTCGCCCGCGGCGGCACATATGAGGCTGTCGAAGGGCCGGGCCGGGCGCGCAATGTGGTGATCGAGTTCCCGTCCCTGGCGGCCGCCCGCGATTGCTACAACTCGCCCGAATATCAGGCCGCAAGGGCCATCCGCCAGAAATATGCCGACGGCGAGATCGTGCTGGTGGAAGGCAATTGACGCCTTGCGCCGGAGATCGGTCGTATCGCCGGATTGCCGCGGGGCAAAAAGCCATGCCAGGCTTGCGCCGCCCGGCAGCAACGAATTTTCAAGATTTGGATCAAATCATAGGCAAGTGTCATATTCTTTGACATATTGCGTTGCAGCAAGGCGGCGCTACGCTGCCGCAAGTTGAAGCGGGCTTCCGGTCGGCTCGGTTTTCAAGCGGCCGAGGAAGGTTTTCGATGTTCTACCAGCTCTATGAATTGAACCACGCCGCGCTGCAGCCGGTGCGTGCCTGCGCCGACGCGGTGAGGATGTTCTATTCCAATCCGCTCAACCCGGCGTCGCGCACGCAGTGGGGCCGCTCGATCGCCGCCACGGCCGAGCTGTTCGAGCGCACCACGCGCCGCTACGGCAAGCCGGCCTTCGGGCTGCCGCAAACCACCGTCGACGGCGCCGCCGTGCCGGTGGTCGAAAAGGTCGCTTGGTCGCGGCCGTTCTGCAACCTGCTGCATTTCGAGCGCGCGCTGCCCGCCGCCCGCAGGCCCGACCCCAGGCTGCTGATCGTCGCGCCGATGTCCGGCCACTATGCCACGCTGCTGCGCGGCACGGTGGAAGCGATGCTGCCGCATGCCGATGTCTACATCACCGATTGGGTGGACGCCCGCATGGTGCCGATGTCGGACGGCGCTTTCGACCTCGACGACTATATCGACTACATCGTCGAGATGCTGCATTTCCTCGGGCCTGACACCCATGTCATGGCCGTATGCCAGCCTTCGGTCCCGGTGCTGGCGGCGGTCGCGCTCATGGAAGCGCGCGGCGACGCGAACGCGCCGGCCAGCATGGTGCTGATGGGCGGGCCGATCGACACGCGGCGCAACCCCACGGCGGTCAACCAGCTCGCCGAGGAGAAGAACCTCGATTGGTTCCGCGACAACGCCATCATGCAGGTGCCGTGGCCGGCGCCCGGCTTCATGCGCGACGTCTATCCGGGCTTCCTGCAGCTGTCGGGCTTCATGAGCATGAACCTCGACCGCCACATCATCGCCCACAAGGACTTCTTCATGCATCTGGTGAAGAACGACGGCGAGGTGGCCGAGAAGCACCGCGAGTTCTACGACGAATATCTGGCGGTGATGGACCTGACGGCGGAGTTCTACCTGCAGACGGTCGATACGGTGTTCATCCGGCATTCCCTGCCCAAGGGCGAAATGGTCCATCGCGGCACCAGGGTCGATCCCGGCGCGATCCGCAACGTGGCGCTGCTGACGGTCGAAGGCGAGAATGACGACATTTCCGGCCTGGGCCAGACCGAGGCCGCGCATGACCTGTGCGTCAACATTCCGCGCAACATGCGCCAGCACTATGTGCAGCCCAAGGTCGGGCACTACGGCGTCTTCAACGGCTCGCGCTTCCGCGCCGAGATCGCGCCGCGCATCGTCGACTTCATCAACGGCCACGGCCGCCAGCATCGCGCCCGCCCGAAGCCGCGCCTGGTGCGCCCGGCCAAGTCCTGAACTGGCGGCGCGCGGGGCAGCAGCGCATCCCCGGAGGCGCCGGCCTGTTGCAGAATCGTCGCGCCGCCCGCTTGTCCGGTAACCATAACGGCAATCAGCCATTCGCTGTAATTGACAGCGAACGCCCTCAGCCCTTAACGTTTTGTTAACAATTTATTCAAAGGGCAAGCGGGACCGGGGGCATGAACTCCTCACCGAAGTTGCGGAGCACGCATCTGCGTGCAGCTTTTTTCGTCGGACTGCTGATTGGCGGATTGTCGGCTGGCCCCGCTTTCGCGGGCGCGCCGATGGCCACCGGCGGCCTCACCTCGCAGCCCATCGGCCACTATGAATTCTGCAAGGCCAACCCGGCCGAGTGCGCCATCCGCTCCCGCGATGCCGGGCCGGAACATATGACGGGCGCACTCTGGAAAACCGTCACCGCCGTCAATCTCCACGTCAATCAGACCGTCAAGCCGATGAGCGACATGGAAATCTACGGCAAGGACGAGGTCTGGGCCTATCCGGACAACGGCGTCGGCGACTGCGAGGACTATGTGCTCGAAAAGCGCCGTGAGTTGATGCAGCGCGGCATCTCGCTGTCCAACCTGCTGATCACCGTGGTGCGCAAGCCCGATGGCGAGGGGCATGCCGTCCTCACGTTGCGCACCGACAAGGGCGATTTCATCCTCGACAACCTGACCGATCTGGTGCGGCAATGGGACGAAACCGGCTACCGCTTCCTCAAGCGGCAGGCCACCGACCACACCGGCCATTGGGTGACCATCCGCGAAGGCCAGGCACCGCTCGTCGGCGCGGTGCAGTAGAGCATTTCCAGCAAAAGCGCGAAGCGGTTTTGTGTCCGGAAATGCTTAAAAACAAATAGATAGAGCGGTTCCGGCGATTCCGTAAAACTCGCTCTGGCAGGCGGAGGGCCGGTTCCCGCATTGCCTGCGGAGTAGCTGTGGCCTGGCTGCGTCGCCCGGTCTCATGCCGCCTGCGCCAGCCGGTCGCCGGCTATCCGATAGGAAATCGCTTCCGCCAGATGGATGCGGCCGACCGTGTCGCTGCCGTCGAGATCGGCGAGCGTGCGGGCAACCTTCAGCACGCGGTGATAGGCGCGCGCCGAAAAACCCAGCTTCTCGCTGGCGTCGTGCAGCAGAGCGAGGCCGGCGGCGTCGGGTGCGGCGATCTGCTCGATCAGCGAGGTGGCGCAGTGGGCGTTTGTGGCCGCCGCCATGGTGCCGATGCGGGCATAGCGCTCCTGCTGGATGGCGCGCGCGCCGGCCACGCGCGCCGCCACGTCCGCGCTGCTTTCGGCGCTGCCTGGCCGGATCAGGTCGCTCGCCGAAACCGCCGGCACCTCGATGCGCAGGTCGATGCGGTCGAGAAACGGTCCGGAGATGCGCGCCTGATAGTCGGCCTTGCAGCGCGGCCCCCGCGCGCAGCGATAGCCCGGCTCTCCGGCCATGCCGCAGCGGCACGGATTCATGGCGGCGACGAGCTGGATGCGGGCCGGATAGCTGATCCGGTGGTTGGCCCGGGCGATCACGCATTCGCCAGCCTCGATGGGCTGGCGCAGCGAGTCGAGCACCTGCGGCGAGAATTCCGGCAATTCGTCGAGGAACAGCACGCCGTTGTGGGCAAGCGAGACTTCGCCCGGCTTCACGCGCAGCCCACCGCCCACCATCGCCGCCATCGAGGCGGAGTGGTGCGGCGCGCGAAACGGCCGACGGTCGCTCAGCTTGCCGCCGGCCAGCTCGCCGGCGATGGAGGCCACCATCGAAACCTCCAGCAGCTCCTTCGGGGTCAGCGGCGGCAGGATCGAGGGAAGGCGCTGGGCCAGCATGGATTTTCCCGAACCGGGCGGGCCGACCATCAGCAGGTTGTGGCCGCCGGCCGCGGCCACCTCCAGCGCGCGCCGGGCGCTTTCCTGCCCCTTGATGTCGGCGAGATCGGGCAGGTTCGCGGCGGGCGCGTGTATGCTCGCCTCCGGCCGGGCCAGCACCTGCGTGCCGCGAAAGTGGTTGGCGATGGCGATCAGGCTGCGCGGGGCGAGGATGTCGATATCGGCGCCGGCCCAGGCGGCCTCCGGGCCGGATGCGGCGGGGCAGATAAGCCCCTTGCCTTCGGCATTCGCGCCGATCGCCGCCGGCAATGCGCCCGCCACGGCGGCGATCGTGCCGTCGAGCGAAAGCTCGCCCAGCACCACATAACCGCCGAGCGCATCGGCCGGAACCGCGCCCAGCGCCGCCATCAGCCCGAGCGCGATGGGCAGGTCGTAGTGGCTGCCCTCCTTGGGAAGGTCGGCCGGCGCCAGGTTGATCGTGACTTTTTTTGCCGGCATGGAAAGGCCGGACGCATGGAGCGCCGCCTGCACACGCTCGCGGCTTTCGGCCACCGCCTTGTCGGGCAGGCCGACGATCTGCATGCCGACCTTGCCGGGCGCGACCATCACCTGCACATCGACAGGAACGGCCTCGATCCCCTGAAACGCCACCGTGCGCACGCGCGAAACCATGTCGTCCCCCATGCCCGCCGGTTCGTCCCGAAAGACCGGCCTGCAACTGACACGCCGTCACACAAGCACAGTTTCAGGGGAGGATCAAGAACAATTCAGGAACAAACTGGCGCGCAGGTTGCGGATGCGGTTGCAGCCGGTTGTGGCGGCGGAACATCCGCCGGAGCTGCCTCTATTTCCGCTTGCCTTCCACGGCATCCCAGAAGAGCGCCGCGATGTCGGCGCCGCCGAAGCGCTTCACCTCGCGCACGCCGGTCGGCGAGGTCACGTTGATCTCGGTGAGGTAGTCGCCGATCACGTCGATGCCGACGAGGATGAAGCCGCGCTCGCGCAGCGAAGGGCCGATGCGCGCGCAGATCTCGCGCTCGCGGGCCGTCAGGTCGGTCTTCTCGGCGCGGCCGCCCACATGCATGTTGGAGCGGGAATCGTGCTCGGCCGGCACGCGGTTGATCGCGCCCACCGGCTCGCCGTCGATCAGGATGATGCGCTTGTCGCCCTTGCGCACTTCCTTCAGGTAGCGCTGCACGATGAAGGGTTCGCGGAACATCTGGCCGAACATTTCCAGCAGCGCGGCGAGGTTGCGGTCGGCCTCGTGCAGGTGGAAGATGCCGGCGCCGCCATTGCCGTAGAGCGGCTTGACGATGATGTCGCCGAATTCCTTGCGGAAGGCGGAGACCTCCTTGGGGTCCTTGGTGATCAGCGTTTCCGGCATCAGGTCCGGAAAGTCCATGACGAAGATCTTTTCGGGGCTGTTGCGCACCCATGCCGGATCGTTGACCACCAGCGTCTCGGGGTGGATGCGCTCCAGCATGTGCGTGGTGGTGATGTAGTTCATGTCGAAGGGCGGGTCCTGGCGCAGCAGCACCACGTCCATTTGCGTGAGATCGGTGCGCACCGGTTCGCCGAGCGTGAAGTGGTTGCCCTTCTCGTCGCGCACCTTCAGCTCTTCCAGCCAGGCGAAGACGTCCTTGCCGCGCATCGAAAGCCGCTCCGGCGTGTAGTGGAACAGCCTGTGGCCGCGGCGCTGCGCTTCGAGCGCGAGGGCGAAGGACGTGTCTCCGGCGATCGAGATCGTCGCGATGTGGTCCATCTGGATGGCGATGTTGAGCGTCATGCGGGGTCTCCGGCGGCAAGGCTTGAGGGGCATTGTACAGGCCCGCATGTATAGGCTGGAAGGCGCGCTGCCAATCCCGGCCGGCGCCTGGCCCATTGAAGATTTCGCCCGTTTGCGCGCCCGGCATGCCGTGGCCGCGCGGGAGAACAGCCCGGCCGGTCGTGCCGCGACCCGCCATGGCGCCAGTCCCGATCCGGGACGCGCAGGGCCACGCGATTGCGATCGCATCGATACGTTTCCTAAACGGTTTTCTGCCACGTTGCGCCGGGGGTTTAAGTGCAGGGAATTGCAATGCAGGCGCCATTCGGCATGAGCCGGTCCGGGAAGGACGGCAATGAGCTCGCCTTCACCGATCCGTTGACCGGGCTGGGCAACCATCGCCGTTTCTTCGACAAGGTCGATCGCCTGATCAGGGACCGGGCCGAGGACCCCGCGCCCTTCACCGTGGGCATTCTCGACCTCGACGGCTTCAAGCCCATCAACGACCTGTTCGGCCATCGCGCCGGCGACGATATCCTGATCCAGGTGGGCATGCGCCTGCGCGCGGCCATGGAGGGGCAGGCCACCGTCACCCGCATCGGCGCCGATGAATTCGCCTTCCTCTTTCCGATGGTGTTTTCGGAAGAGGCTGCCGCGGAAAAGTCCCGCATGCTGATCGAGATCCTGTCGGCGCCCTATGACGTCGGCGAGCGCACTGCGCGGCTTTCGGCCTCGGTCGGCTGCTCGCTGTTCTATTCGGGCGACGAGACCACCGAAATCCTGGTCAACAAGGCCGAGACCGCGCTTTACCACGCCAAGCGTTCCGGTCGCGGCCGGGTCGTGGTCTATACGCGCGAGATGGAGGAGGCGGCCAAGCGCGTCACCCGCATCGAGCAGGCGCTGCGCCGCGCCGTCTCGGCGGGCGAGGTGGAGCCGCATTTCCAGCCCATCGTCGATCTCAGGACGCGCAGGACCATCGGCTTCGAGACGCTGGCGCGCTGGACCGATCCCGACCTCGGCTTCGTTTCACCGGCGGTGTTCATCCCGATCGCCGAGGAGCGCGGCATCATCGGCCTGCTGTCGCAGCTGGTGCTGCGCAAGGCCACCGAGGCCGCCCGCAACTGGCCCAGGGACCTGTTCCTGTCGTTCAACCTGTCGCCCTCGCAGCTCGTCGACCAGAACACCGGCCTGCACATTCTGGCGATCCTGGAGCGCACCGGCTTCGATCCGCGCCGGCTGGAGATCGAGATCACCGAAACCGGCCTGATGACCGATCCGGCCTCGGCCGAGAAGATCGTCAGCGACCTGCGCCGCTGCGGCATCCGCGTCTCGCTGGACGATTTCGGCACCGGCCAGTCATCGCTCGGGCGGCTGCGCGAATTCCAGTTCGACAAGCTCAAGATCGACCGCGCCTTCGTCTCCTCCATCCTGGAGGATCGCCCGTCGGAGCACATCATCCGCGCGATCCTCGCCATGTGCGAGGGGCTCGGCATGGACGTGGTGGCCGAAGGCATCGAGGAGGAGGCGCAGGCCAGGCGGCTCATCGAGTTCGGCTGCGCGGGCGGGCAGGGCTATCTGTTCGGCAAGCCGGCCGATGCCGATGCCACGCTCGGCTATCTGCGCGATTCCTTTCGCGGCGCCTCGCGCGTCAAGGCTGTCTGAAACAGATCCTTAGAGCATTTCCAGCAAAAGTGCGAAGCGGTTTTGCGTCCGGAAAATGCGTAAAACAAATAGATAGAGCGGTTCCGGCGATTCCGGAACACCCGGAACCTCTCTAGGCTATGATCCCGAACCGAGGGACCGCGCCGGCGAAAAGGTGCGGAGTTTTCGGACGAGATCGTGCTTCAGCAGCAAGGCTCAGCGCAGCCGCAGGCCGGTGGCCGCATCGAACAGAAGGGCGCGGGACGGGTCGAAGCCGGTGTCCAGCATCGTGTCCTCGCGCAGGCCCCGCACATTCTTCTGCTCGATGACCAGCGGCGCTTCGCCCGATGCGCGCGAATAAGTGTAGGAAACGCCGCCGAGGTCTTCGACCACATCGATCTGCGTCCGGATTTTTATCGCGCCGCCGGGTTCGAAATGCTCGGGGCGGATGCCCAGCAGCAGGTCTTGACCGGCACCCGGCCGCTTGCCTGACAGTCCTACAGGCACTAGGATATTGTCGAATTCCGGCAGCGCGACCGTGACGCCGCCATCATTGGCGGCCACCAGCATCGCCTTCAGAAAATTCATCTTGGGCGAACCGAGGAAGCCGGCCACGAACAGATTGTCGGGGTTGTCGTAGAGCTCCAGCGGCGTGCCGATCTGCTCGACGCGGCCGGCCCGCAGCACCACGATCTTGTCTGCCAGCGTCATCGCCTCGACCTGATCGTGGGTCACGTAGATCATGGTCGCGCCCAGGCTCTTGTGCAGCTTGGCGATCTCCAGCCGCATCTGCACGCGCAGCTCCGCGTCGAGGTTCGACAGCGGCTCGTCGAACAGGAAGACCTGCGGCTCGCGCACGATGGCGCGGCCGATGGCGACGCGCTGGCGCTGGCCGCCCGAAAGCTGCTTGGGCTTGCGCTTCAGGAGGTCCTGCAAATGCAGGATGCCCGCCGCCTTGGCCACGCGCTCCGCCACCACGGCCTTGTCGGTGCCGGTCATGCGCAGGCCAAAGCCCATGTTCTCCTCCACCGTCATATGCGGGTAGAGCGCATAGGACTGGAACACCATGGCGATGCCCCGGTCGGCGGCATCCACGCGCGTCACGTCGCGGCCGCCGATGGCTATTGCGCCGGCGGTGGCATCCTCAAGGCCCGCGACGAGCCTGAGCAGGGTCGATTTTCCGCAGCCCGAAGGCCCGACGAAGACGACGAATTCGCCGCTCGCCACATCGAGGTCGACGCCATGGATGACATCGACGCTGCCGAAGGATTTCTTTACGCCCTTGAGTTCCAGGCCGGCCATGTTCCCTCCCTTGATCTTCTTCTATGCTTTCGGCCCCAGCCGGGCCGCCATGTCCTCCATGATCGCCGCCGCCGTCTCGCGGACCAGCGGCCCCCAGGCGGTCAACTGCTCCATGCTGATGCGATAGGCCGGCGCGGTCGCCGAGACACCGGCGACGAAGTCGCGGTCGCGCGAATGGATGGGGGCGGCCACGCAGTGGATGCCGGCTTCATGCTCCTGCCGGTCGAAGGCCAGCCCCGTCGCCCGGATGTCGCCGATCTCGGCGCGCAGCGCGGCAAGGTCGGGCAGCGTGGTTTCGGTGTGGCGCCTGAAGACGATTGCAGCAAGCCGCTTTTCCAGCTCCGCATCGGGCAGTGCCGAAAGTGCTGCCTTGCCGACGCCGGTGCAGTAGACCGGCGAGGCGTTGCCGATCTGCGAATACATGCGCACCGCCTGCCGGCTCTCGACCTTGTCGAGATAGATCACCTCCACGCCCTTGAGCACGCCCAGATGCACCGTCTCGCCGGTCAGCTCGTGCAGCCGTTTCAGATGCGGTTCGGCGATCGACCGGAACTGGTTGCCCGACCAGGCGTGCGAGGCGAGCTTCAAGAGCGTCAGCCCCAGCTCGTAGGAATTGTCGCGCCGGACCGAGAGCAGCCCTTCCTCGATCAGGTTGGAAATCTGCCGGTGCAGCGTGCCGCGCGGCTGGTCGACGAGCTTCAGGAGGTCGGTGAAGCGCAGCGGCTCGGGCGAGGCGGCCACCGCCTCCAGCACATCGATCGCCTTGCCGAGCGTTCCGGTCCCGGCGCTTTCACTTGCTGCACGCATTCTCATCCCGACAAGGCTGGTCTCTTGACAAGCCGGCAAGGTAAACAAATAATTCTGAATAGTCAAATTGAGTTCCGAATAATGGAACTTGGTAAGGCTGCGTGGGCTTGCCCATCGGCTGGCCCGACCCGCGGAGGAGCTTCCGGCAGTCCGGAGGTGCGGGGTGACTGCCAACTTTGGGAGGAACCATTTCAATGAAAGTCCTGCTGAAATCCGCATTCCTTGGCGCGGCGGCCGGCATGCTGCTCGCAACGCCCGTGCTCGCCGGCGAACTGGTCATCAACACCGACACCACCGACCCGGCGCCGAAAAAAGCCTTCGAGGACCTGATCAAGGACTTCGAGGCGGCCAATCCGGACATCAAGGTCAAGTGGAACAATTTCGACCACGAAGGCTACAAGAGCTCGATCCGCAATTTCCTGACCGCCGATGCGCCCGACCTTGCCAACTGGTACGCCGGCAACCGCATGGCGCCCTTCGTCAAGGCCGGCCTGTTCGAGGACGTTTCGGACGTCTGGAAGGAAAACGGCCTCGACGACACGCTGAAATCCGCCGCCGCCTCCATGACCATCGACGGCAAGAAGTGGGGCGTGCCCTATACCTACTACCAGTGGGGCATCTACTACCGGAAGGACATCTTCGACCAGCAGGGCATCGCCGTCCCCAAGACCTGGGACGAGTTGAAGGCGGCCTGCGCCAAGCTGCAGGCGGCCGGCATCAAGCCCTTCGCCATCGGCACCAAGCCGCTGTGGCCGACCGGCGGCTGGTTCGACTACATGGACCTGCGCGTCAACGGCTACGAGTTCCACATGGACCTCACCGCCGGCAAGGTGCCCTACACCGACCCGAAGGTGAAGGCGGTGTTCGACAAGTGGGCCGAGCTGGTCAAGCCGGGCTACTACATCGACAACCACGCGGCGCTCGAATGGCAGGACGCCGTGCCGCTCTTCGTGCAGGGCAAGGCGGCCATGTATCTGATGGGCAACTTCGCCGTCGACGTGATGAAGAATGGCGGCCTGAAGCCCGAGCAGATCGGCTTCATGCAGTTCCCCGAAATCACGCCCGGACTGCCGATGGCCGAGGATGCGCCGACCGACACGATCCACATCCCCTCGGGCGCCAAGAACAAGGAAGACGCCAAGAAGTTCCTGGCCTTCCTCGCCAGGCCCGAGACCCAGACCAAGATGAACGCCACGCTCGGCCAGCTTCCGGTCAACAACAAGTCCGAAAAGCCGGACGACCCGTTCCTTGAACAGGGCTTCACCATGCTGTCCAACGCCTATGCGCTCGCCCAGTTCTACGACCGCGACGCATCGGCCGAAATGGCCAAGGCGGGCATGGAAGGTTTTCAGGAATTCATGGTCAAGCCGGACAATGTCGACAAGATCCTCGACAAGCTCGAAAAGACCCGGGCGCGCCTGGTGAAGTGATCCCAAGGCATGATCCCGAAAAGTGGGAACCGGTTTTCGGGAAAGATCATGCCAAACTAATAAGTCCGGGCGGCTCGATCGCCGCCCGGACCACCTTCGACCCGCAGATGCTGGAGGAGATGCGGTGGCGAACTCGGCGGCGATTGCGCTTCCCGATATCAAGGCGACGAGCTACTGGCGGCGCAACCAGCGCAAGCTGGCGCCGGTGCTGTTCCTGGCGCCGGGCGTGCTGATGTTCCTCGTCTATGTCATTGCGCCGATCTTCCAGTCGATCTGGATTTCCTTCTACGACTGGGACGGCATCGGCGCGAAGACATGGATCGGTGTCGGCAATTATGTCGAGCTGTTCGACGACGACGCCTTCTACACCTCGCTGCAGAACAACATTCTGTGGCTGGTGCTCTACATGCTGGCCGTGCCGGCGGGGCTGTTCATCGCCATCTTCCTCAACCAGACCGTCACCGGCATCCGCATCTACAAGTCGCTGTTCTTCTTCCCCTTCGTCATCAGCCAGGTGGTGGTGGGGCTGATCTTCTCCTGGTTCTACGCGCCGGGCTTCGGCCTGTTCTACCTGTTCCTGGAAGAGGTCACGGGCACGCCCATCGCCATCCTCGCCGACGAGCGCTTCGTCACCTACGGCATCATCGCCGCCGGGCTGTGGCCGCAGATCGCCTATTGCATGATCCTCTACCTCACCGGCCTCAACAACGTCTCGCCCGACCAGATCGAGGCCGGCCGGCTGGACGGCGCGAGGGGATGGCGCATGCTCTGGCATGTCATCCTGCCGCAATTGAAGCCGGCTACATTCATTGCCGTGGTCGTCACCGTCATCGGCGCGCTGCGCTCCTTCGACCTCGTCTCGATCATGACCGACGGGGGCCCCTATGGCTCCAGCCGCGTGCTCTCCTATTACATGTATGAGCAGGCATTGTCGGAATACGGCTTCCGCATGGGCTATGGCGCGGCGATCGCGGTGGTGCTCTTCGCCATCATGATGGTGTTCATCTCCGGCTTCATCTGGCGCATGGTGCGCGACGAACGGTCGGGAGGCTGAGAAGATGTTTCCCGCCCCCGTCGAACGCGCCTCGCCGCTCATCCGCTACGGCTACCAGATCGCGCTGCCGGTGGCGCTTGTGCTGTGGCTTTTGCCGCTCATCGGCGTTGCCGTGACCTCGCTGAAACCCACCGGCGATCTCGCCGCCGGCAACTATTTCGGCCTGCCGTCGCACATCGCCTTCGAGAATTATGCCGACGTCTTCCGCAATTCGCTGATCGGCCAGTACATATTGAACTCGTTCAAGGTCACGATCCCGACCGTCATCGGCGCAGTGGCGCTGTCCTGCCTCACCGGCTTTGCGCTCGCGGTCTACAATTTCCGCTCCAACCTCATCGTCTTCTTCATGTTCGTGGCCGGCAATTTCGTGCCGTTCCAGATTTTGATGGTGCCGGTGCGCGAGCTGACGCTGAAGCTCGGCATGTACGACACCACCGCCGGGCTGGTGTGCTTCCACATCGCCTTCCAGACCGGCTTCTGCACGCTCTTCATGCGCAATTTCATCAAGGCGCTGCCGCATGAGCTGATCGAGTCCGCGCGCGTCGAGGGCGTCTCGGAATTCCGCATCTTCTGGTACATCGTGCTGCCGCTGATGCGCCCGGCGATCGCGGCACTCGCGGTGCTGATCTTCACCTTCATCTGGAACGACTATTTCTGGGCCACCGTGCTGGTGCAGGGCGCGCATGCGCTGCCCGTCACCGCCGGGCTCTATGCGCTCAACGGCCAGTGGATCGCGGCATGGAACCTGGTCTCGGCCGGCTCGATCGTCGCCGCATTGCCGCCGGTGCTCATGTTCTTCCTGATGCAACGCCATTTCATCGCCGGCCTCACGCTCGGCGCCACCAAGGGCTGACCATATGACCGGAAACCCCAGGATCGCCTTCATCGGCGCCGGCTCCACGGTGTTCATGAAGAACATCATCGGCGACACGCTGCAGCGGCCCGCCCTTGCCGGCGCCACCGTGGCGCTGATGGACATCGATCCGATCCGGCTTGCCGAGTCCGAGCTGGTGGCGAAAAAGCTCGCGCGCTCGCTGGGCGTGCCGGCGAAGATCGAGATCTTTACCGACCAGCGGCGGGCACTCGAAAAAGCCGATTTCGTGGTCGTCGCCTTCCAGATCGGCGGCTACGAGCCGGCCACCGTCATCGACTTCGAGGTGCCCAAGCGGTTCGGCCTGCGCCACACCATCGCCGACACGCTCGGCGTCGGGGGGATCATGCGGGGCCTGCGCACCGTTCCGCATCTGTGGAAGATCTGCGAGGACATGCTCGAGGTCTGCCCCAACGCCATCCTGCTGCAATATGTGAACCCGATGGCGATCAACATCTGGGCGATCGCGGAGAAATATCCGGCGATCAAACAGGTCGGCCTTTGTCATTCCGTGCAGGGCACGGCCGAGGAGCTGGCGCGCGACCTCGACATTCCGGTCGGCGAAATCCGCTATCGCGCCGCCGGCATCAACCACATGGCGTTTTATCTCAACTTCGAGCACCGCCAGCCCGACGGCAGTTTTCGCGATCTCTACCCGGCGCTCAGGCGCGGCTATCTCGAAGGCCGCTTTCCCAAGCCGAGCTCATGGAACCCGCGCTGCCCCAACAAGGTGCGCTACGAGATGCTGATGCGGCTCGGCTATTTCGTCACCGAAAGCTCGGAGCATTTCGCCGAATACACGCCCTATTTCATCAAGGAGGGCCGCGACGACCTGATCGAGAAATACGGCATCCCGCTCGACGAATATCCAAAGCGCTGCATCGAACAGGTCGAGCGCTGGCACGCCCAGGCGCAAGAGTATCGCAAGGCCGAGACGATCACCGTCCAGCAGAGCCGCGAATACGCCTCCTCGATCATGAATTCGGTATGGACCGGCGAGCCGTCGGTCATCTACGGCAATGTGCGCAACAATGGCTGCATCACCTCTTTGCCGGCTAATTGCGCGGCCGAGGTGCCCTGCCTGGTGGACGACAACGGCATCCAGCCCACCTTCATCGGCCAGCTTCCGCCGCAACTCACCGCGCTGATGCGCACCAACATCAATGTGCAGGAGCTGACGGTCGCGGCGCTGATGACCGAGAACCCCGAGCATGTCTATCACGCCGCCATGATGGACCCGCACACCGCCGCCGAGCTCGATCTCGAGCAGATCTGGGCGCTCGTCGACCAGCTCATCGCCGCCCATGGCGACTGGCTGCCGCAATGGCTGCGCCTAAGCGGCAAGACGAGCGGCAAGAGAAGGGCGGCATCGTGAGAGCATTCCCCTTGGCCTTCCCCCTCGCGTCATGCATTCCATGGCGCAGGGCATAGCAAAACGATCGGAAAGGGGACCTGCCATGATGCCATCGGCGAAATTTCCGGACCTGAAGGGCGCCTCGGTGCTGATCACCGGCGGCGGCTCGGGCATCGGCGCAGCCCTTGTCGAGGGGTTTGCCCTGCAAGGCGCGAAGGTCGCCTTCGTCGACATCGCCGAGGTGGCGAGCGAGGCGCTGTGCGAATATGTGCAGGAGAAGGCGGGCGCGCGGCCGCTGTTCCTGCAGGCAGACCTGCGCGATATCGAGGCCCTGCGCGCGGCCGCAGCGCGTGCGGCCGGTGCGCATGGCCCGGTGACGGTCCTGGTCAACAACGCCGCGCGCGACGACCGCCACGCGGTCGAGAGCGTCACCCCGGAATTCTGGGACAACAACCAGTCGATCAACCTGCGTCCTCATTTCTTCGCCGCGCAGGCCGTGTTTCCCGGCATGAGGGAGGCGGGGCGCGGCTCGATCATCAACTTCACCTCCACCTCCTTCATGATCAACCATCCCGACATGCCGTCCTACACCACGGCCAAGGGCGGCATCGTCGGCCTCACCAAGGGGCTGGCGGGCGAGTTCGGCCCGCATGGCATCCGCGTCAACGCCATCGCGCCGGGCTGGGTCATCACCGAGCGCCAGCGCGATCTGTGGGTCACGGATGAATCGCTCGCCGCCCATGTCTCGCGCCAGTGCATCAGGCAGGTCATGCAGCCGGCGGACATGGTCGGTCCCTGCCTGTTCCTGGCCTCGGACGCCTCGCGCATGCTGACGGCGCAGACGCTGATCGTCGACGGAGGTTTTTTGTGACATCGCGCGGCAATCCCACGGTGGCGGCGGTCGATTGGGGCACCTCGCATCTCAGGCTCTGGCTGCTCGATGCGTCAGGCGGGTTGCTGGCCGAGCGGCGCAGCGCCGAGGGGCTGCTGTCCGTGCCGCCGCAGGGATTTGGCGCGATTCTGGAAAACCATCTCACCGCCCTTCAGGCGCCGCCGGAACTGCCCGTCGTCATCTGCGGCATGGCCGGCTCGCGCCAGGGCTGGGTGGAGGCGCCCTATGCCTCGGCCCCCGTCGCCCTGGATGCGGTGCTGGCCGGCGCGGCGCGGGTGCCTGACAGCGCGCGCGAGATTCGCATCGTGCCCGGCGTCGCCCAGCGCGCCGCCGACGCGCCAGACGTGATGCGCGGCGAGGAAACCCAGCTTGCCGGCGTGGCCGCGCTGGCCTCGGGCGACCATCTGGTCTGCATGCCGGGCACGCATTGCAAATGGATCGAGATGCGCGGCGGTGTGATCGCGGGCTTCCGCACATGGCTCACCGGCGAGCTCTATGCCCTGCTGTCGCGCCAGTCGATCCTGCGCCACACCGTGGCCGAGGCCGCCGCGTCCGTGTCGCCGGATGCCGCGCCGTTCCGCACGGCCTGCCTGGAAGCGCTGCGGCAGGGCGGCGACATCAGCGCGCCGCTGTTCCGCATCCGCGCGGCGGGCCTGCTTGCCGGCCTCGCGCCGGGGGATGCCGCCGCCATGCTCTCCGGGCTGCTGATCGGCGGGGAAATCGCCTCCGCGACGCGCTGCTTCGCGGCGGCGGACAGAAAGCCGGTCATGCTCGTCGCTTCCGCCGCGCTTTCGCCGCTCTATCGCACGGCGCTGGAACTGTCCGGCCATGAGGTGCGCGTCGAGGATGCGGATGCGGCGGTGCGCGCCGGCCTGTTCGCGGCGGCGCGTCAGCTCGGCATGACCGAAAGCAGGGACAGGGCCACGGCATGACCGGCTTTCCGGAATTGCGGCGCGGCCTCGTCGCCATCCTGCGCGGCCTAGAGCCCGACGAGGCGGCGGGGATCGGCGGCACCATCTTCGAGGCCGGCATCGAGGCGATCGAGGTGCCGCTCAATTCGCCCGAGCCTTTTGCCTCCATCGAAACGCTGGCGCGCGTGCTGCCCGAGGCGCTGGTGGGCGCGGGCACGGTGCTTGCCGCGCGGGATGTCGACCGCCTGCACGAGGCCGGCGGCCGCCTGCTGGTCAGCCCCAACATCGATGCCGAAGTGATGCAGCGGGCAAACCGTCACGGCATGGTCACCATGCCCGGCGTGTTCACGCCCACCGAGGCGCTGCTGGCGCTGCGGCTTGGGGCCTCGGCGCTGAAGTTTTTTCCGGCCAGCGTGCTCGGGCCTTCCGGCATTGCCGCCATCCGCGCCGTGCTCCCGGCGAAGGCGATTGTCGGCGCGGTCGGCGGCGTTTCGGAAAGCGATTTCGCGGCTTACGGAAAGGTCGGGGTGCGCACATTCGGGCTCGGCTCCAGCCTGTTCAAGCCGGGCATGACTGCCGCTATGGTGGGCGAGCGTGCGCGGGCCACGGTGCGCGCCTATGATGCGGTTTTCGGGGGAGGGCTAGATGGCAGGTGAAGTCGGTGTTTCGGTGCTGTCGGACTATCCATGCCATCTGGGCGAGGGGCCGACCTACGACCCCGGCACCGACACGCTGTTCTGGTTCGACATTCTGGGCCGGAAACTGCTCGAAAAGAAGATCGGCGGCGGCGAGACCATCGTCCGCGACCTGCCCGAGATCATGAGCGCGCTGGCGATCGTCAATGAGGGCAACCAGCTCCTGTTCGGCGAAAGTGGCCTCAGCCTGCGCGACGTCAAGACGGGCGCCATCACCTCCTATTTCGCCATCGAGGCCGACAATCCCGTCACCCGCTCCAACGATGCGCGCGTGCACCCCTGCGGCGCGCTGTGGATGGGCACCATGGGCAAGAAGGCCGAGACCGGCGCGGGCTCGATCTACTGGTTCTTCAAGGGCGAGTTCCGCAAGCTGGTCGCCGACATTTCGATCCCCAATTCGATCTGCTTCTCGCCGGACGGCACGGCCGCCTATTACACCGACACCAAGGTGAACCTGCTTTACCGCATTCCCTGCGATCCCGAGACCGGCCTGCCGAACGGCGAAAAACAACTGTTCTTCGATCACAGCGGCCAGCAAGGCGGGCTCGACGGCTCGGTGGTCGATGCCGAGGGCGTTCTGTGGAACGCGCGCTGGGGTGCGGCTTGCCTGGACGCCTATTCGCCCGACGGCCGCCGCATCCGCACCATCTCCCTGCCCACCCGCCAGCCCTCCTGCCCGGCCTTCATCGGCGCGGATGCCGGCCGGCTCGCCGTCACCAGCGCCTGGGAACATATGGACGAGGCGGCGCGAAAAGCCGATCCGCAGGCCGGCATGACCCTGCTGCTCGACCTGCCGGTGAAGGGACGCTTCGAGCCGCGCGTGCTGATCTAGGAAAACCCGTCATGACCACCGGCCAGAAACTCGGCGTCTGCTACTACCCCGAACACTGGCCGCCCGAGCGCTGGGCCATCGATGCGCGCATGATGCGCGAGGCCGGCATCGCTTTCGTCCGCATCGGCGAATTCGCCTGGTCGCGGCTGGAGCCCGAGCCCGGCCGGTATGAATTCGACTGGCTGGAGCACGCCATCGAAACGTTGCATGGCGAGGGGCTACAGGTAGTACTGGGCACCCCTACCGCAACCCCGCCGAAATGGCTGGTCGACCAGATGCCCGACATGCTGGCCGTCGATGCCGAGGGCCGCGTGCGCAAATTCGGCTCGCGCCGGCATTATTGTTTCAGCCATCAGGGCTTTAGGCGCGAATGCGCCCGCATCGTCACCGCCCTTGCCCAGCGCTTCGGCGAGCACCCGGCCGTCGCCGCCTGGCAGACCGACAATGAATATGGCTGCCACGATACGGTGGAGAGCTATTCGGCGGCGGCGCTTGCCGGTTTTCGCGACTGGCTTTCGCAAAAATACCAGTCGCCCGACGCGCTGAACCGCGCCTGGGGCACGGTGTTCTGGTCGATGGAATACCGCTCCTTCGACGAGGTCGAGCTGCCCAATCTCACCGTCACCGAGGCGGCGCCCGCCCACCGGCTCGATTTCCAGCGCTATTCGTCGGACCAGGTGGTCAGTTTCAACCGGCTGCAGACCGATATCATCCGCAAGCATTCGCCGGGCCGCACGATCCTGCACAATTTCATGGGCTCGTTCCTCGCCTTCGACCATTTTGCCGTCTCGGCCGATCTCGATGCGGCGTCGTGGGATTCCTATCCGCTCGGCTTCCTCGACCGCGATGGCACCGACCCCGAGCGCAAGCAGCGCTACATGCGCGTCGGCGATCCCGACCTGCAGGCCTTCCACCACGACCTCTACCGCGCCTGCGGCCGCGGCCGCTGGTGGGTGATGGAGCAGCAGCCCGGCCCGGTGAACTGGGCGCCGCACAATCCGGCGCCCGCGCCGGGCGCGGTGCGGCTCTGGGCCTGGGAGGCTTTCGCGGCGGGCGCTGAAGTCGTCAGCTATTTCCGCTGGCGGCAGGCACCCTTCGGGCAGGAGCAGATGCATGAAGCGCTGCTTCTGCCCGATGCGACGCCCAACGAGGCCTACCATGTCGTCGGTGCCGTCGCGCGAGAAATCGAGGCGACGGGGGCGAAGGTCGCCACGACGAAAGCGCCGGTCGCGATCGTCTTCGACTATGAAAGCGCCTGGGCCTGGGCGATCCAGCCGCAGGGAAAATCCTTCGACTATCTGCGGCTGGTGCTTCTGTTCTACCGGGCGCTGCGCGCGCTCGGCATCTCGGTCGACATCGTGCCGCCGCGCGCCGACGCGGTGCGCGGCTACGGGCTGGTGCTGTTGCCGGGGCTGTTTTCACTGCCCGACGACCTCGCCGCCGCGCTTGGCGCGGACGGACAGGTGGTGCTGGCCGGCCCGCGCACCGGCTCGCGCACGCCCGATTTCCGCATTCCCGACGCGCTGCCGCCCGGCGCGGGTTTCCAGGCGCGCATGGTGCTGAAGGTGCGGCGGTCCGAGACGCTGGCGCCGCCTTTCGCCGCAGGCATCAGGGAGCCGGCCAATGTCAGCGCCTTCGAGACATGGCGCGAATTTTTGTCCCTGGGCGAGGGCGTGCGCGTCATCGACCACACACAGGACGGCGAGCCGGCCTTCTGCTGCGACAGCAGCGGCACCTTCCATTACCTCGCCGGCCAGCCCAACGCGGCCTATGCCGCGCGCGTGGTCGAATATCTGTGCGGCAGGGCCGGCATGGCCGTCCATCGCCTGCCGCGCGACATCCGCATCCGCGACAATGGCCCGACGCGCTACATCTTCAACCATGGGCCGGAGCCGATCGACATCCGCCAATGGGTGCAGGGGCGCGCATTGCTGCTCGGCAGCGAAACGCTGGAGCCGTGCGGCGTGGCCGCGTTCCGGATCGAGACGACTTCCGCGTAGATCGCTGCCCCGCTTCGAGTTTTGTTTTTGAAGCATGATCTTGTCCGAAAAGTCTGCAACTTTCCGGGATCATGCTTCAGCCGACGCCGACATAGCGCTGCAACAGGCCGGGCTTGCCGCGCAGCGTCCCAACAGCCACCGTCTCGCGGGCGCGGCCGTTTTCGATGAAGGTCACGCGGTCGGCCAGCGACAGCACCGCGTCCACCCGCTGTTCCACCAGTATGGTGGAAACGCCGCGCTCGCGCAGCGTCGCCACCGTGTCGCGGATTTTCGCGATCATCGAGGGCATCAGCCCTTCGGTCGGCTCGTCGAGCAACAGAACGTCGGGTTCGAGGCAGAGTGCGCGGGCCATGGCCAGCATCTGTTGCTCGCCGCCCGAAAGCGTCCCCGAGCGCTGGCCGAGCCGCTCGCGCAGCAGCGGGAAAAGCTCCAGCACCGCCTCGCGCACGGCCGCGCCCTTGTGGCGCGTCATCAGCCCGATCTCGAGGTTTTCGGCCACCGTCATCTCGGCGAACAGGCGGCGGCCCTGCGGCACATAGGCGATGCCGGTGCGCGGCACCTCATGCGGCGCAAGCGTCGTCAGCTCCCGCGCACCGAGCCGTATCGAGCCGGAAGCGGCGCGCACCAGCCCCATGATGGCTTTCAGCGTTGTCGTCTTGCCGGCGCCGTTGCGCCCCATCAGGCACAGCACCTCGCCCCTGCGCAGCGAGAATCCCAGCCGGTGCAGCACCTGCACCTCGCCATGGAAGCAGTCGAGGTCCGAGACCGTCAGGAGATCGGCGGGCCGGATGTCGTTCATGCGGCCTCCGTGCCGAGATAGGCCCGCTGCACGGCCTCGTTGGCGCGGATTTCCGCGGGCGTGCCTTCGGCCAGGATCGTGCCGGCCTCCATCACCGTGATGCGGCGCGCCAGCCCCATCACCACATCCATATTGTGCTCGATCAGCAGCACGGTGGCGTCCGCCGCGATCTCGCGCACCAGTTTCATGAAACCCTCGATCTCGCCGTCGGAAAGCCCTTGCGTCGGCTCGTCGAGGATCAGCAGGCGGGGCTTCAGCGCCAGCCCCATGGCCACTTCCAGCAGGCGCTGGTGGCCGTAGGCAAGGCTGCCGGCGGGCATGTCGGCGCGGTCGGCAAGCCCGGTGCGGGCCAGTGCCTCCATGGTCGCGGCGTGCAGCCGGCCATGCCCGCGCCCGTCGGCAAGCCTGCGCTGCGCGGCCAGCGCGACATTGTCGTAGGCGCTGAGATTGGCGAAGACCGACGTGATCTGGAAGGTGTAGGCGATGCCCAGCCGCACGCGCTCATGCGCGGGCAGCCGGGTGATGTCCCGCCCGTCGAAGACGATGCGGCCGGAGGTCGGCTCGATGCGTCCGCAAACGAGGCTGACGAAGCTGGTCTTGCCCGCGCCGTTCGGCCCGATGATGGCGCGGATCTCGCCCGCCTCCAGCGAGAAGTCGACATGCTTCACCGCATGCAGGCCGCCGAAATCCTTGGTCAGGGCCTGGGTCTGCAGCAGCATGGTCATGGCAGCCACCGCACCCAGCGCTGGCGCACGCTGCCCAGCACGCCTTTCGGGAAATAGAGCACCAGCAGGATGAGCGCCGCGCCGACGACCAGCATGTAGGCCGATGTGTAGCTGGAGGTCACGTCCACCGCGTAATACATGAACAGCGTGCCGAGAAATGGCCCCAGCGAGGTGGCGGCGCCGCCCAGCAGCACCCACAGAAGCGGCAGGATCGAATATTGCACGCCGGCGAAGGTCGAGCCGACATAGCCGAACAGCAACGCATAGGCCGCCCCCGCCGCCGCGCAGATGATGCCCGATACGGTCACGGCGGCGAGCTTGTTGGCGAATGTGTCGTAGCCCAGCATTTTTGTCCGTGCCTCGTTCTCGCGGATGGCGACGAGCACGCGGCCATGCGTCGAGCGCACGATGCCGAGCGTGGCGAACAGCACGACCGCGAACAGCGCCAGCGCCGCCATGTAGCGCGTCATCGGGTCGGAGAGGTCGAGCCCGGCCAGGTGCCGCGCCGCCCCTTCCAGAACCAGCCCGTCGTCGCCATGCGTCCATTCGGAGAAATAGAAGGTCAGCAGGTAAAAGACCTGCGCGAACATCATGGTCACGATCATGAAGGCGACGCCCGTGGTGCGCAGCGCAAGCGCGCCTGTGACCAGCCCGAGTGCCGCGCCCGCCGCAAGCCCGGCGGCGAAGCCGGCGGCCGCGTTCCAGCCGAGATGATGGATGGTGAGCCCCGCGCCGTAGAGGCCTGCCGAGAAGAACATGGCGTGGCCGAGGCTGAGCAGGCCGGTGTAGCCGAACAGCAAATTGTAGCCCATGGCGAGGACGGCCAGCACCATCACCCGCGCCAGCACGCCGTGATGATATTCCGGCAGCAGGAAGCCGAGCGCGAACAGCGCGGCGATCACGCCCACATGCAGCAGCACGATCTTTCGCGTCGCCCCGCTCATCGGCTCTGCGTCCCGAACAGGCCCTGCGGGCGGAACACCAGCACCATGGCAACCGCCAGCGTGGCGACGATCTTGGCAAGCGTCGGCGAGAAGAAGGCGGAGATGATGCCGTCCGACATGCCGATCAGAAGGGCTGCCACCACCGTGCCGCGCAGCGAGCCGAGCCCGCCGATGATGACGACGATGAAGGAAAGCAGCAGCGGATCGAGCCCCATCAGGTAATGCGCCTGGCTGATCGGCACGATGAGCACGGCGGCGATCGCCGCCAGCATCGCCCCGAGCGCGAAGACGCCGGCATGGACGCGGCCCACCGGAATGCCGAAGGCTTGCGCCGTCTCGCGGTCGTATTGGGTGGCGCGCATGACGAGCCCGATGCGCGTGCGCGCAAGCACGAACCATGTGACGAGCAGGACGAGACCGGAAGCGGCGATGATCGACAGCTTGTAGCCGGAATAGCCGAACCAGGGGAACAGCACGCGATAGGTGAACGGCGCTTCCACCGGGCGCGCCTGCGGCCCGTAGAAGCTGAGCGCGAGCTGCTGGATGATGTAGAGAAGCCCGATCGTGGCGACGATGGTCGCCTCGGGATCATGGTTGAGGCGCCTGAGCACCAGCCGCTCGGCCACCAGCGCCACCGCTCCGACGATGAGCGGGCTGACGACCAGCGCAGCCAGGAAGCCGATGGCCGGATGGCCCGAGACCAGCGAGGCGACCCACCATGCCAGCACCGCGCCCAGCATGTAGAACTCGCCATGCGCGACATTGACCACGCGCATGACCCCGAACACCAGCGACAGCCCAAGCGCCATCAGCGCCAGCACGGCGCTGGTGACGAGGCCTTCGAGCGTGGCGAGGAAAAGATGCGGGCCGAACGACATTCAGGTCTTGTCTCGCGATGCTGGAGGCCATTGCCGTGCGACCTGGATCAGGGCCAGGATCCAGACCGTCTCATGATGAACCTCGTATACGAGACGGTAGTTCCTGTGGGGAATCAGTTCCCTGGTTCCGGCTATCTTTCCCGGTCTTCCGGACTTCGGAAAATTTCCGAGTCTGGCGGCGGCATCGGAAAGCAGCTTGTCCATACGAGCCGCCGCACCGGGATTCTCGGACGCGATAAAGTTCAAAAGTTCGGCGCGATCACCTTTTGCAGCAGGCAGCCAGATGACCTTCATTCATCGGCCTCGCCGGCTCGGCGAAGCAGCTCCGCTCGGCGTGCGGCGAACTCGGCTTCCACGTCTTCGTTGGAGAAGCCGAGTCCGGCGTTCATCTCGGCACGTGCGATCTCCACCTTGCGGCGCAGGAATTCGGTGTATTCGCGCTCCTGCTTTTGTCGTTCGATGAAATCGCGCATGAATTCGCGCACGATCTGCGAGGCAGGGCGGTCCGCGGCCTCGGCCTCGGCCATGAAGGCGTCGCGCAGTTCGGCTTCCAGCTTCATGGTGAAAACGGCTTCCTTCGACATGGCACGCTCCCGAATGTACTGACGACATATATACGCCGTCAGTACTTTTCCGGCAACGAAGCGCCTTACAGCGGTTGCGTGGTGTAGTCGGCCTCCGGCTCGTAGAGCCCGTCCTCGATCTTCGTGCGGTGAACGACCGTCAGCCTGCCGTTTTCCAGCCTGGAGATGTTCTGGTGGCCGAAGACCTGGTGAATCTTGCCGTTGAAGATCTTGTCGCCCTGCGGGTGCTCGATGCCTTCCTTGAACTCGGTCAGGGCCTCGGTGGCCTCGATCAGCCTGGCGCGGTCGGCCGGCCCCTGGTAGCCGGCATCCTCCATCGCCTTCTTGATGACATAGAGGGTTTCCCAGCAGCCGAACATATGGGCGGCGGTGGAGACATCCCTGGGGTCGCCGATCGCCGCGCCATTGTCGTCGATGCCGACGGCGGCGCGATAGGCTTTCTGGGCCTCGCTGTCATCGGGCTGCGCATAGCGCGGCGAGCCTTCCCAGAAATGGCTGCCGTCGAGGAATTCCAGCCCGGGGCTGTCGATGTCGACGGCCTCGAGCGAATCGATGAAGCCGAAGAGCTGCGGCCGGCTGGAGCCGTAGAACTCGCCCAGTTCCTTGACGAAGGTCAGCACGGCCGGCCCCACCATGACGTGGTAGATCACGTCAGTCTCGACCGGGATCTGCGGGAAGTAGCGCGTGAACGAGCTTTCCGTCGGCGGAATGGCGATCTGCGCGATCACCTCCGCGCCCTGCGCCTTCAGCGCCGGCGGCAGGTGGTCGCGGTGATCGTAGCCGAAGGCGTAGTCGGGATAGATCATGGTGACTTTCTTGCCGGCATTGGCCGCGATCCAAGGGGCCATGGACATCACCTGGCTGCGCACATCCATGATGCCCGGCTGCAGGCAGTAGCGGTTCAGCTTGCCCGAGGCGACGTGATAGCCTTCGCTGACCACGTAATAGGGGATTTTCAGCTCGCCGGCGGTCGGCGCCGCGCCGGTAACGACATGCGAAAACAGCGTGCCGTAGACGATGTCCGTCTTGTGCTGGCTGGCGAATTTGGCAACCACCTCGGCGCCGCGCTTGGCGTCGGTGCCGTCATCCTCGATGACGATCTCGACCGGCCGCCCGTTGATGCCGCCGGCATCGTTGATGCGCTTCACGGCGGCGGCCGTCGTCTTCTCGTACCAGCGGCCGTAAGCCGCGCCGATGCCGGTGCGGTGCGACTGGAAGCCGATCCTGATCGGCGCCGAGCTTTGCGCCTGCGCATAGCGCACGAAGCCGGGCGCGGCGGCAAGGCCGGCCGAGACGGCAAGTCCCTTCAGCGCCGTGCGGCGGTTCATGCGCGGGCCGTTCGGCCCCAAAATCCTGCTCTTGAAGGTCATGCCTGTTCCTTTGCTGCATCGCGTCCGGCAGGCATATGCGTCCTGCCCGAAGCGGGTGTCGTTGTAGGACATGACCCCGGAAAGTGGAAACCGGCCTTCGCGGAAGGTCATGCCCGGACAACCGGATGGAGAGCGATGGCGATTCCTGCAGATGTCATCGCGCCCCGTGGAAGCCGGATCATCGGGGCTCGGCCCGACGATCGCCGCTTCCGTAAGGTAAAGTGATCCGGTTTTCCAGATGCAATCTTCAGCCGGCGGTGGGTGTCGACGGAAGCCACGGGCCGAACGGCGCGTAGCCGACCGGCAGGCGACGCCGTGCCACGGCATCGCGGCCGTGAAAGGCGGCTGTGCCGCCCCCCGCATGGATGGTCGCCGGGCCGGTCAAAGTCGGGCGCGGCTTTCAACAATCTTTGCAACTGGTTGTCATCTGGCGCATATTTGCAGGCATGGCAGAGACGAAGAATCACAAGCCCGACTACGAGAGGATGCTGCGCAAGGCCGGTGTGCGGATCACCCGGCCGCGTCGCGTCATCGTGGAGATTCTGTCGGCCAGCGACGACCATCCGGACGCGCTGGAGATTTTCCGCCGCGCCGCCGAGGTCGACCCCAGCATCTCGCTCTCCACGGTCTATCGCACCATGAAGGTGCTGGAGGGGCTGGGCGCCATCCACCGCCACGCCTTCGAGGGCGGGCCGTCGCGTTTCGAGCAGGCCGGCGGCGAGCATCACGACCATCTGATCGACCTCGACACCGGCGACGTCATCGAGTTCAAGTCCGACCGCATCGAGCATCTGCAGAACGAGATCGCCGAGGCGCTGGGCTACGACATCGTCCATCACCGGCTGGAGCTCTACGGGCGCAAGCGCAAGGCCCGCTGACCTATGCGCGGGGCGCAGCCCTGCCTTGCGCTATTGCCTTTTCCCTCTCCGACGCGACAGGTTGACGCGGCCCGCCCGCGGGGCAATCATCCCCGGCAATGGGGGAGATCGATCTTCAAGTCCAATCTCATCGGGATACTGTAATGGAAAAAGCCGAAATCGGCCTGATCGGCCTTGGCGTCATGGGCTCCAACCTGGCGCTCAACATCGCCGAGAAGGGTCACCCGGTCGCCGTCTTCAACCGCACCACGTCGCGCACCGGCGCCTTCTTCGAGGCTGCCGGGGAGCTGCGCAAGATGATCGTGCCGTGCAGTACCCTCAAGGAGTTCGCCGCCTCCATCCAGCCGCCGCGCCCGATCATCATCATGGTCTCCGCCGGCCAGGCGGTGGACGAGCAGATCGCGGCGCTGCGCAGCGTGCTGTCCTCGGGCGACATCGTCATCGATGCCGGCAACGCCAATTTCCGCGACACGGTGCGCCGTTTCACCGAGCTCAGGGATTCCGGCCTCACCTTCATCGGCATGGGCGTTTCCGGCGGCGAGGAGGGCGCCCGCCACGGCCCCTCCATCATGGTCGGAGGCACGCGCGACGCCTATGCCCGCGTCGAAAAGGTGCTCACCGACATCTCGGCCAAATATGAGGGCGAGCCCTGCGCCGCCTGGCTCGGACCGGACGGCGCCGGCCATTTCGTCAAGACCATCCACAACGGCATCGAATATGGCGACATGCAGATGATCGCCGAGATCTACGGCGTGCTGCGCGACGGCCTCGGCATGGCACCGAAGGAGATCGGCGCCGTCTTCGCCGAATGGAACAAGGGCCGGCTCAACTCCTACCTCATCGAGATCACCGCCAAGGTGCTCGCGACCGACGATCCGCAGACCGGCAAGCCGATGGTCGACATGATCCTCGACCGCGCCGGCCAGAAGGGCACCGGCAAATGGTCGGCCATCGAGGCGCAGACGCTCGGCGTCTCGGCAACGGCGATCGAGGCGGCGGTTTCGGCGCGCATCCTGTCGTCGCTGAAGACCGAGCGGCTGGCGGCCGAGAAGGCCTATGCGCTGGGCGACCTGCCGAAGATCTCCGGCGACCGGCAGGAAATCCTGCGCGATCTGGAACTGGCGCTGTTCGCCGGCAAGATCGCCGCCTATGCGCAGGGTTTTGCCGTCATGGAGGCTGCGTCAAGGCAGTTCGACTGGCGCCTGCCGCTGCCCACCATCGCCAGGATCTGGCGCGCCGGCTGCATCATCCGCTCGCAGTTCCTCGGCACGCTGGCGCAAGCCTTCCAGAAAAGCGGCGAGTTGCCGAACCTGCTGATGGCCCCGGCCTTCATAGACATGATGAAGGAGGCGCACCCGTCGCTGCGCCGCATCGTGGCGCGCGCGGCCGAATCCGGCCTGCCGGTGCCGGCGCTGTCGTCGGCGCTCGCCTATTTCGACAGCTACCGGCAGGGGCGCGGCACCTCGAACCTCATCCAGGCGCAGCGCGATTTCTTCGGCGCGCACGGCTTCGAGCGCGTCGACGCGGAAGGCGCCTTCCACGGACCATGGGGCGCAGGCGGCTGATCGGGCTTGAAATCGCGGGCGCAAGGGAGCGAATGTCATGGACTGGTCGTTTCAACTCTACAGCGCCCGCAACTTCCAGCCCTGGGCGCGGGTGCTGGAAACGCTCGGCCGGCTCGGCTATTGCCAGGTCGAGGGTTTCGACGGGGTCTACGACAATCCCGCCCTCATCCGCGACGAGCTCGACCGCAACGGCCTGTCCATGCCGAGCGGCCATTTCGCGATCGAAGCGCTGGAGCAGGATTTCGACGGCGTCGAGCGCATAGCCGAAGCGCTCGGCATCCAGTTGCTGGTCTGCCCCTGGCTGGACTCGGAAGCGCGGCCGGGTGACGCCACGGGCTGGCGGGCCTTCGGCAAGCGGCTCGCCGCGATCGGCAAGAAGGCGGAAGGCGTCGGGCTGGAATTTGCCTGGCACAACCATGATTTCGAGTTCCGGCCGCTCGCGGACGGGTCGCTGCCGCAGGACCATCTTCTGGAGGCCGCCCCCGACGTCGGCTGGGAAATGGACGTGGCATGGATCATCCGCGCCGGCGCCGATCCGCTTTCATGGATCGAGCGGCACGGCCGCCGCATCGCCGCCGCTCACCTCAAGGACATCGCGCCCGAGGGGCAGGCGGCGAACGAGGACGGCTGGGCCGATGTCGGCCATGGCACCCTCGATTGGCGAACGCTGCTCGCCGCCCTGCGCAACCGCTCCCGCGCCCGCTATTTCGTCATGGAGCACGACAACCCGTCCGACGTCGAGCGCTTCGCCCGCCGCTCCATCGAGGCGGTGGAGCAGCTCTGAGCGGGACAGGCACCGCCCGGCATCCGGCCGATACCGGCAAGCCGGAAAAAACCATTGGCGGCATATGGCCGGGCCACGGCCTGGAAACCCGGCGACCCGATCCGGGCTTCTTCCTCCGTCCCGGCAGGGCCCGGTGCTCGACCTCGGCCCACTACCTCCACCTCCCTTGCGGGAGGGGAGGTGAGGCGCCCTTACGCCCCGGTGTTCCAGCCGGAAACCGACTTCACCTCGAGGAAGTCCTCGAGACCCCACTTGCCGCCCTCGCGGCCGAGGCCCGACTGCTTGTAGCCGCCGAAGGGGCTGCCGGGGCCGCGCGAGGTGCCGTTGATCTGCACCATGCCCGAGCGCAGGCTGCGCGCCACGCGGTGGGCGCGTTCCCGGCTGCCGGTCTGCACATAGCCGGAGAGGCCGTAGGGCGTGTCGTTGGCGATCTCGATCGCCTGTTCCTCGGTGTCGAAGGGGATCATCGCCAGCACCGGGCCGAAGACTTCCTCCTGCGCGATGCGCATGTCGTTGGAGACATCGGCGAACACGGTCGGGCGCACGAAGTAGCCGCGGTTGAAGCCTTCCGGGCGGCCCGTGCCGCCGGCCACCAGCCGCGCGCCTTCCTTGATGCCGGCCTCGATCAGGCTCTGGATCTTGTCGAACTGGGCGGCCGAGACCACCGGTCCGATATGGTTGCCGTCCTCGGCCGGGTTGCCGACCCTGGTTTCCTCGGCCGCCTCCCGCGCGACATCGACGGCCTGATCGTAGATCGAGCGCTCCACCAGCATGCGGGTGGGGGCGTTGCAGGACTGGCCGGTGTTTTCGAAGCAGTGCGCCACGCCGCGCTTGACGGCAGCCGAAACGTCGGTGTCGGCGAAGACGATGTTGGGCGACTTGCCGCCGAGCTCCAGCGTCACGCGCTTGACCGTCTCGGCCGAAGCCCTGGTGACGGCGACGCCGGCGCGCGTCGAGCCGGTGAACGACATCATGTCGATGCCGGGATGGCGCGACATCGCCTCGCCCACGCTCGGTCCGTCGCCATTGACGAGGTTGAACACGCCGGCCGGGAAGCCGGCCTCCTCCATGATCTCGGCGAAGAGCATGGACGACATCGGCGCGATTTCGGACGGCTTGAGCACCACCGTGCAGCCGACGGCTACGGCGGGCACCACCTTCAGCGTCACCTGGTTCATCGGCCAGTTCCACGGCGTGATCAGGCCGCACACGCCGATCGGCTCATGCACGATGCGGTCGTCGGGCGCGATCTCGCTGAGCGGGTGCTCGAATTCGAATTCCTTCAGCGCATGGATGAAGTTCTTGATGTGATAGGCGCCGACGGAGGCCTGCGCCTCGGTGGCGAGCTTCATGGGCGCGCCCATTTCGCTGGAGATGGCCCTGGACATCTCCGGCATGCGCTTCTTGTAGACGTCGAGCAGCTTTTCCAGATAGGCCACGCGCTCCTCGCGGCTGGTCCGGCTCCAGCTTGCGAAGGCGCGACGCGCCGCGGCGACCGCCTTGTCGACATCGGCGGCCGACCCCAGCGAGATGACCGCGAAAGGCTGTTCGTCGGCGGGATTGATGACGTCCAGCTCCTTCGGCGTGACCGGTGCGACCCAGCGCCCGTCGATGAAGAAATCGGTCTTTCGCAGCATGAAACTCTCCCTTGCAGTGGCTGTCGATGGACGCGGCGCCTGCCGCCCACCCTGTCCGCGTCGATGCGGCCTGACTGGTGAAACCACGCTCTAGTTAGCAATGAAGCAGCCGACGTTCAAACGGCGCGCGGGTGAAAAATGAATGGTCCAGCGCTGCGGCTGCCGACATGCTGTTGTCAGGAGCCGCATCGCTGCGGGCTTGTGCGGCGTGAAACGACCTGTATAAGTCCGCTCCCCCGCAAAGACGCGAGCGACAGCCATGTCCATTCTCTCCGGCTCCCGCCGCAAGGCAGCCATCGCTTTCATACTGGTTACCGCCATCCTCGACATCGTCGCGATGGGCATCATCATCCCGGTGCTGCCGCCGCTTATCGAGGAGTTCGCCGGCTCGAACGCCGAGGCGGGCTGGATCAACGGCGTGTTCGTGGCGCTGTGGGCCGGCATGCAGTTCGTCGCCTCGCCGGTCATCGGCTCGCTGTCGGACCAGCATGGCCGGCGGCCCGTCATCCTGCTGTCTACCGTCGGGCTGGCGGCCGACTATGTGCTGATGGCGCTGGCGCCGAACCTGTGGTGGCTGGCGCTCGGCCGCATCGTCGCGGGCATCACCTCGTCGAGCTTCACCACCGTCTTTGCCTATATGGCCGACATCACCGCGCCGGAAGACCGCGCCCGCGGCTACGGGCTGATCGGCGCGGCCTTCAGCGCCGGCTTCGTGGCCGGGCCTCTGCTCGGCGGCGTGCTGGGCGAAATCTCGCCGCGCGCGCCCTTCTGGTTCGCGGCCGGCATGAGCGGCATCGCCTTCCTCTACGGCCTGTTCGTGCTGCCGGAATCGCTTGCGCCGGAAAAGCGCATGACGTTTTCCTGGAAGCGGGCCAACCCCTTCGGCGCGATGGTGCTCCTGCGCTCGCATCCGGAACTGTCCGGTCTGGCGATCGTGACCTTCCTGCTGCATTTCTCGCATCACGTCTTCTCGGCCGTCTTCGTGCTTTATGCCGGCCATCGCTTCGGCTGGCATGCCTGGGAAGTGGGCGTGCTGCTGGCCATGGTGGGCCTGCTCGACATGACCGTGCAGGGCGTTCTGGTGGGGCCGGTGGTCAAGCGCTTCGGCGATCGCGCCACCATGGTGATGGGCCTGTTCGGCGGGGCGATCGGCATCGCCTGGATGGGGCTGGCGCCGACGGGGCTGCTGTTCGCGCTGGCGATGTTCCCCAATGCGCTGTGGGGGCTGGCCATGCCGACCATCCAGTCGCTGATGACGCAGCGCGTTTCGGAGTTCGAGCAGGGCCAGTTGCAGGGCGCCAATATGAGCGTGGCAAGCATTGCCGGCGTCGTGTCGCCGCTGTTCTTCGGCGCGGTCTATGCCTTCACGGTGCGGGAGGGCTCGTGGCTGCCCTATCCGGGCGCCTCGTTCCTGATCGCGTCGCTGGTGCTGCTGTGCGCGGCCGGGCTCGGCTGGGCGGTGGCGCGGCAGGCCAACAGGCGCGAGGGTGAAGTTCTTCCGTAACGTAACCTTGCCAATGTCGAGTCCATCCATAGGTTAACGAACTATTATCGGATTGGCCCGCGCGCTGATGCAAAAGCGCGCAGCCGTCTGACAAACTGTTTCGAAGAGACTCCAAAGTTGTCTGGCGGCCATGGAACCGCCGGGCGCCTGCCGCATTTGCCGCCCCATTTGCTCCGTAACCGCTTGGTCCATCGATCAACGGAGCTAACCCTGAAAGATGAAGAAGACCCAGACTGCGATCGCCGCGGTAACGATGACGGCTGGCCTGATGCTTGCCGTTTCCACCGGAACCGCCTCGGCCCAATGCGGCCGCGCCTCCTGGTACGCCCTCACCTCCAAGACAGCCTCCGGCGAGCGGATGAACCCTTCCGCGATGACCGCCGCCCACCGCACCCTGCCGCTCGGCAGCAAGGTGCGCGTCACCAATCAGAACAATGGCCGCAGCGTCATCGTGCGCATCAATGACCGCGGCCCCTTCGTGCGCGGCCGCGTGCTCGACCTGTCGAAGGGTGCGGCAGCGCGCCTCGGCTTCGTCAGCGCCGGTCACACCGCCGTTTGCCTCAGCCGCGAAAGCTGAGTGTCCGATCTCGACGCCGCCGTGGCAGCGATCGCCTCGGCCAGTCCCATTTTCCATTGCGCCCGGCAGTAGGCGCGGAAATCGAAGCAGGGCAGGCCGGGGCAGACCTCGAACTCGATGAGGTGGATGGTGTCGTCCACCTCCACGCGAAAATCCATCGAGAACACATCGCGCAGGCCAAGCGCCTGCATCAGCCGGCGGGCTATCGCCCGGATGCGCTCGTCCGCGCGCGGCTGGCTCGCCGCCACCGGCAGCAGGTCCGGCTCGGCATAGGTTTCCGCCGTCTTCGCCTGCACCCCGGTCGCGCCGTAGAGCGCGAGACTGTCTTCCATGGTCTGGAAGTCGCCGCCGGCCTCGACGAAGAAGATGCCGAGCGCTTCCACCCCTGCATCGGGCTCCAGCGCCAGGAAGCTCGCGCGCACATTGCGCCCGGCCACATAGGGCTGCACCACGACATCGTCGCGATAGGCCGCGAACACGCGGCTCGACAGGCCGAGCGCGTGGTCGGGCGAATGACAGTGCGAATCCGGATAGATGCCGATCTTGGCGCCGAGCCGGTTGGGCTTGACGAAATAGCCGCTGGCCGATTGTGCCGGCTCGACCAGCCATTCGCCGCAGCGCGCCAGCCCGGCCTCGGGCACCGGCGCTCCGAGCGCGCGCAGCACCGCGCCGGAGCGGAACTTGTCCTGGCAGAGCGCAAACAGGGAATCGTCGGCGCCGATCGTCGGCAGCCCGTTCAGCCGCGCCAGGGCCGGCCCGGCGCCGCCGCGGAAATAGGCGATGCCGTCGGTGATGGTCCAGACCAGCGCGCGCTCCGGGTCCGCGCCGCCAAGCACCTGCGCGGCGTCGTCCAGCTCCAGCGGCTCGAAGCGCAGGCCGCGCCGCGTGCAGGCCTGCGCGATGGCGTCGAACTCCGGCTCGATATCGGTCGATTGCGCGAGATAGGACGCGATCTCGGCCGCGCGCGGCGGCGAAAATCCATTGGCGATCAGGCGGTCGAAGCAAACCCTTTCAGGCTCGTGCACCAGATAAAGCGTCGGTGATTGCCCCGGCATCGAACTCCCCTCCCACGGCAAGCCTGCCTTGCCGATGCGGAAAGTGAGCATCGCATCGCGGCGGCTTCGCGCCTAGAGAGCATTTTGCAGCCAAACGGAATCGGCTGGCGTCGCACAAATGCGGCCGAGGAGATCAGGCGGCGTAGCAGGGACCGCGTCCTACAGAATGTCCGCCGCTCCGGCGCGAAATCGACCTGCCCCATGCACTCATCCGAGTGGCTGGGCGGAGGGCTAAGGAATGCGCTGCCCGAAAAGTCCTTTTTGAGGGTGCTTCAGCCGACGAAGGCACGCTCCACCACGAAGGAAGCCGGCTGGCTGAGCGAGCCTTCCTCGAAGCCAAGGCTTTCGGCCAGCTCCTTGACGTCCTTCAGCATATGCATCGAGCCGCAGATCATGATGCGGTCGGTCTCGGGGTTGAGCTTGTCTATGCCGAGATCGGCGTAGAACTTGCCCGAGCCGATCAGCGCGGTGATGCGGCCCATATAGGGCGACTCTTCGCGGGTGGTGGTCGAGTAGAGCGTCACGCGGCCATGCGTCAGTTCGCCGATCAGCGGGTCTTCCGCCAGCGCGGCCACCAGTTCCTTGCCGTAGGTGAGCTCGGCCACGTCGCGGCAGGTGTGGGTGAGATAGACCTCTTCGAACTTCTCATAGGTGTCGGGATCGCGCAGCAGGCTGGCGAAGGGCGCGATGCCGGTGCCGGTCGAGATCATGAACAGCCGCTTGGCCGGCGTCAGCGCATCCAGCACCAGCGTGCCGGTGGCCTTCTGGCGCATCAGGATCGTATCGCCCGGCTGGATCTTCTGCAGATGCTGGGTGAGCGGGCCGTCCGGCACCTTGATGGAGAAGAACTCCAGCTCCTCGTCCCAGGCGGGGCTGGCGACCGAATAGGCGCGGAACACCGGCTTCTCGGCATTGGGCAGGCCGATCATGACGAACTCGCCCGAGCGGAAGCGCAGCGATTGCGGCCGCGTGATGCGGAAGGAGAACAGCCGGTCGGTGTAATGCTTCACCGAAACCACGGTCTCGGCATAGACATTGGCGGGAATGGGGAAGGCAAGCGGCTTCGCCTCGGCAGTGTTGATCGCTGCGGGGTTCGTCATGGAAAAACTCGGACCTTTCGCCAGAGGCGGCGCTGGCTCTTCGCGTCTTCGCGAAGCCGGGCCGCATGCCCGGCGCGCTGCCGAAAATACCGAAACCGGTAAACTCTCGTATGGCCGGTTAATTAGTATGGAAACGAGATTGGCGTCAAGATATTGACGTGGAACAGCTTTCCAAATCGCCTTCGTTCCTTGGCGACACATTGCGCGCGACAGCCCCTGCCGAGCACAAACCACATGAAGCGCCAGGCTTTCTACCGGCACTGAGAACAGGCGGAACGAATTTTTAATGTAAATCGAGCGTAATTCGGCACGGTAAAATTGTACCCAGTGTTCGGAGTGCTTGCGCGTGCCCGATTATTCCTCGTTCATCCGCTCGATCCGGATTCGATATTTGTCGGGCCTGCTGATCTTCGCGCTGGCGACGGGAGCCGTCCTCTATGCGTTCAACAGCATCGGCCAGTTCCGCAACGAGATCGACCGTATTGGCGGCACTCTTTCCGAGCTGGCGCGCGATCTGCGCAATGCGACCGCCTTTTCCGAGACCACGGTGCTCGCCTGGCGGCCGGAAACCCGCACCGGGCTCATCGAGGCCGCGAGCGGCCATGCGACCCGGCTCAACCAGAACATCGAGGAGCTGACGGACAGGCTCGCGGCGATCCGCCCGGAACTGTCGAAGCAGACGCGCGACGAGCTGGATGCCGTTTCCGTCAATGGCGATCTGTTCTGGTCGGCGCGCGACATGGTGCGCAATCTCGGCCTGCTCGGCGGCGTCGGCAAGATCACCGACTGGAACAACCGCGAGATCCGCAACCAGAACGAGCTGTTCGCGCAGCCCATGCTGCTGCGCGCCCGCGCCACGCTCGACCGCGAGCGCGCGCTGGCCGAGCAGCGCAGCAACAGCCTGCTTTCCTATGCCTGCATCCTCATGGTCGCGGTGCTGGCGCTGGTCGGCCTCTGGGTCTTCCGGCCGATGGAAAAGGCGATCCGCCGGGCTTTCGCCGAAACCAGCGAGTCGCTGCTCAAGGCCGAGGCCGCCGACCGCGCCAAGTCCGAGTTCCTGGCCAATATGAGCCACGAGATCCGCACGCCGATGAACGGTGTGCTCGGCATGGCCGAGCTGCTTGCCCGCACCGAGCTGACGCCGCGCCAGAAGACCTTTACCGATGTCATCGTGAAGTCCGGCAACGCGCTGCTGACCATCATCAACGACATTCTCGACTTCTCCAAGATCAATGCCGGGCAGCTCACGCTCGATCCCGCACCCTTCAACATCGCCGAGGCGGTGGAGGATGTCGCTACGCTGGTCTCGGCGCGGGTGGCGGAGAAGAACCTGGAACTCATCGTGCGCGTCGATCCGCGCCTGCCGGCCTGCGTGGTGGGCGATGTCGGCCGCTTCCGGCAGATCGTCACCAACATGCTCGGCAATGCGGTGAAGTTCACCGAAAAGGGCCATGTGCTGGTCGACGTCACCGGCGAGACGGTCGACGGGGTCGCCCGGCTCATGGTGCGGGTGGAGGATACCGGCATCGGCATCCCCGCCGACAAGCTGCAGACCGTGTTCGAGAAGTTCGCGCAGGTCGACGGCTCCTCCACGCGCCGGCACGAGGGCACCGGCCTCGGCCTTGCCATCGCCGCCAGGCTGGTGGACCTGATGGGCGGCAAGGTCGGCCTGGAAAGCGAGGTCGGGCGCGGCTCGGTGTTCTGGTTCACCGTGCCGCTGCCGGTGCATGCCATGACCGACGACAACGACAATGTCCCCACCGATGTCACCGGCGCGCGCGTGCTGGTCATCGACGACAACCCGGTCAATCGCGAGATCCTGCTGGAGCAGTTGCGCAGCTGGGGCTTCGATTGCGCCGCCGCCGAAAGCGGCGCGGTGGGCCTTGCCTTCCTCGACCGCGCCTTCCAGCTCGGCGCGCGGGTGGATTGCGTCATCCTCGACTATCAGATGCCCGGCATGAACGGCGCCGATGTCGCCAGGGCGATGTCGGCCGACAGCCGGCTTTCCGCCATCCCGGTCGTGCTGCTGACCTCGGTCGACCAGATCGATTTCGGCCGCCTCGTCATCGAGTTCGGCATCGCCGCCCACCTCACCAAGCCGGCACGCTCGGCGGTGCTGCTGGGCACCGTGATCGGCGCGATCCAGAAGGCGCGCACGCAGGCCGGAAAGGCGGCGTTCGTGCGCGAGCCGGTTACGCCCGCCGCCGCCACGCCTGCCGGCGTTCGCCCGGAGCGCCTCACCGTGCTGCATGCGCAGGCCCCCGAGCGCGAGGCGGCGCCCTCGGCCGGCGTGCCGCTCGACATCCTCGTGGCGGAAGACAATGAGGTGAACCAGCTCGTCTTCGGCCAGATCCTCGACGGGCTCGGCCTGAGCTACAGGATCGCCGCCAACGGCCGCACGGCGGTGGAGATGTACCGCTCCTTCAAGCCGCGGCTGGTGCTGATGGACGTCTCCATGCCCGAAATGAACGGCTATGAGGCAGCCCGCGCCATCCGCGAGATCGAACGGACGAGCGGGACGCACACGCCGATCGTCGGCGTCACCGCCCATGCGCTGAAGGGTGATCGCGAAAAGTGCATCGAGGCGGGCATGGACGACTATCTGCCCAAGCCCGTGTCGCCGGATCGCCTCGGCCGCAAGATCGGCGCATGGCTGAGCGAGACGACCGAGCTGGCGCGCATCGCCTGAGGCGCGGCGCGCGCTCGAAAGGGGCTACCGCAGCCTGCCGATCGGGATGATCTCCCGCTTGGCGGGGTCATAGGGCGCGCCCTGCCAGTCGCCCAGCCATTTGTCGGCGACGAGCCCGGCCTCGTCCATCAGCGCCTCGATCTCTTCCCTGGGCGGGAAGGCGATCCGCGAGCTGGCCGTAAGTGTCCGGCCGGTCGCCTTGATCGCATAGAGGGTCTCGTAGGTGACGATCCCCGTTGCCGGGTCGTGGCTGACGTCGTTCCAGGCCTCGACCTCCCCGAACTGCGGGTGGGCGATGCTGCGCATCGACTGTTCCGGCGTCCAGCTTCGCCAGCGCTCGACGAGCGGGTTGCGGCTGTCGAAGATGAAGCGGCCCTGCGGCGCGAGATGGCGGGCGATGGTTTCGAGCACCGCCTTGCGGTCGGCCGGCGTCAGGAAAACCTGGAATGCGTGGCCGGTCAGCAGGATCAGGTCGAAGCTGCGGTCGAGCCGCACGTCGCGCGCATCCGCCTCCATCCATTCGACATGGTCGCCGCCGGGCTTGTTCCTCGCGACCTCGAGCATCGGCCCCGCCGGGTCGACGCCCACGACCGCGCGGCCGGGCGACAGCGCCACCGCAAGCTGGCCGGTGCCGCAGCCGAGATCGAGCACGGTTTGTGCGCCTTCCGCCAGCCTCAGGCAGAACTCGAAGTCCGGGCCGCCGTCATTCTCGATGTCGTAGAACTGGACGAGATCGGGATCGTGGTAGAGACGATCCTCGGTTGTTTCCTCGATGCTCACGGCAAGCCTCCCTAAATTGAGCCGCGATGGAAACCGAAACGCCCGGCGGTGACAAGACGGGCTTGCCGCGCCTTGCACATCCGTCGCCGGGTGTGGCGAAATTGCTACCTGTTGCGCATCACCACGCAGAAGCCGCCGGCGCCGCGCAGCTTGCTGCAGATGGTGTCCGCCGTGGCGCGGTTGTCGGCGCCGATGCGCACGGCGTAGACGCCGGCGCGGCCCATCGGGGTGCGCACGCGGCTCACCACGGGTTCATAGGATTTCAGCAGGGCCGGAAACTGCGCCTTCACCCGCTGCCACTGGCTGACGGCCGCCGCGCGGCGGAAATTGCCGGCCACCTGCACGCCCCAGGGCTTGATGTTGATGTCGGCCATGGGGATCGTCGTCGAGCGGATGACGGGCAGCATGCGGCAGGCTTCTCCGAAGGGCTTGCCTTCCTTCAGCGGCGGGAAGCTGCCGGCATGGTCGCGGTTGGTGAAGGCGTCGGCCGGCTCGCCCATGATGTCGAGCACATAGCTCTCCGTTTCCAGCGGCAGGAAGCCGCCCACCGCCAGCCAGCGCGAGACGCGGTTTTCGCCGGCATTGTAGGCCGCCGCCGCCAGGCCCAGATTGCCGAAACTCTGCTTGAGATCGCTCAGATATTTCGCCGATGCCGGGATGGCCTGTTCGATGTCGAAGGGATCGGCCAGCCCGCGCAGCCGCGCCGTGCCGGGCATGAACTGCGCGATGCCCTGCGCGCCCACCGGGCTCACCGCATTGGCGTCGAAGCGGCTTTCCTTCCAGATCAGCCGGGCGAAGAAGCTGCGCGGCAGGCCGTTGCGGTCGGCCTCCGCCTCGATCAGGTTGCAGATGCGGCCGATGGTGGGAGGAAGCGAGCGCCCCGGAGGATCGGCCAATGCGGCACTGCTCCACACTGTCGCGCAAAGCAGCAATGCCGCCCTGGCCAGACCATGATGCCGAAAAGCGGCTACCGGCTTTCGGACGGCATTGTGAACGATCTGGTTGAATGAGGCGCATCTTGCGGCGAGGTGTCCCCACATCGCCGCAAGATGCGCCGAGATGCGCATGGCCTATTCGGCCGCTTGCTTGCCGCCCTGGCCGAACCTCTGTTCGACATAGTCGGCGACCATCTTCTCGAATTCCTCGGCGATGCGGGGGCCGCGCAGCGTGGTCGCCTTGCGCCCGTCGATGAAGACCGGGGCGGCTGGCGTCTCGCCCGTGCCGGGCAGCGAGATGCCGATGTCGGCATGTTTCGATTCGCCCGGGCCGTTGACGATGCAGCCCATCACCGCGATCTTCAGTTCCTCGACACCCGGATATTTCTCGCGCCACACCGGCATGTTCTTGCGGATGTCGGCCTGGATGTTCTGCGCCAGCTCCTGGAACACGGTGGAGGTGGTGCGGCCGCAGCCGGGGCAGGCGGCGACGATGGGGATGAACTGGCGGAAACCCATTGTCTGCAGGAGCTCCTGCGACACCTGCACCTCGCGGGTGCGGTCGCCGCCGGGCTCGGGCGTCAGCGAAATGCGGATCGTGTCGCCGATGCCCTGCTGCAGCAATATGCCCATGGCGGCCGACGAGGCGACGATGCCCTTGGTGCCCATGCCGGCCTCGGTGAGGCCGAGATGCAGCGCGTGGTCGGAGCGTGACGCCAGCATGGTGTAGACCGCGATCAGGTCCTGCACCTGGCTGACCTTGGCCGACAGGATTATTTTGTCCCGCGCGAGGCCGATTTCTTCCGCGAGATCAGCCGAGATCAGCGCCGACTGCACGATGGCCTCGCGCGTCACCTGCTGCGCGGTCATGGGCGAGCCCTTGGCCTGGTTTTCGTCCATCAGGTTCGTCAGCAGCTCCTGGTCGAGCGAGCCCCAGTTCACGCCGATGCGCACCGGCTTGCCATGCCTGATCGCCATTTCGACGATGTCGGCGAACTGCTTGTCCTTCTTGTCCTTGAAGCCGACATTGCCGGGGTTGATGCGGTATTTCGCCAGCGCCTCGGCGCAGGCCGGATGATCGGCCAGCAGCTTGTGGCCGATATAGTGGAAGTCGCCCACCAGCGGCACGTTGATGCCCAGCCGCGCCAGCCTGTCACGGATATGTGGCACGGCGGCCGCGCTTTCGTCGCGGTCGACGGTGATGCGCACGATCTCCGAGCCGGCGCGGTGGAGTGCCGCGACCTGCGCCACCGTCTGGTCGATATCGGCCGTATCGGTGTTGGTCATCGACTGGACGACCACCGGCGCGTCGCCGCCGACGATCACGCCGCCGACATCGACGCCGACCGATTTGCGGCGCGGGAAGGGGGAGGAAAAATACCCGGTCATTGCCGGCAGCCTCTTTGCAAAAGAGCGACAGTCATGTGCGCCTGACGTGGAGGACGATGCGGCCGATGTCAATGGCCGGGGCGGTCCATTCAGGCTCCTGCCGCTTTATAGCGGCGAAATCCCGGCAGGACGATGGGACATGGCGACCCGATCGGTTGGATGATAAAAGCGCAACTTTTTGGTTGCCAATTATCCCGAATACCGTCATGTTAAAGGCAACCAGGAGGTTGCATCATGACCGATTGCATTGAAAAAAGCGTTGACCTGAAGGCACCCGTCGAGCGCGTCTGGCGCGCGCTCACCGACTACAAGGAATTCGGCGCGTGGTTCCGGGTCAAGCTGGAAGATCCCTTCGTGCCGGGCGCGGTTTCGCGCGGCCGCATCACCTATCCGGGATATGAGCATGTCGTCTGGGAAGCGAGGATCACCCGCATGGACGAGCCGAAATATTTTTCCTTCACCTGGCATCCTTATGCGGTCGACCCGGATGTCGATTATTCCGGCGAGACGCCCACGCTGGTTGAATTCAGGCTCGAGCCGACGGCAAGCGGCACGCGGCTGACGGTGACGGAATCGGGCTTCGACAAGATCCCGGCCCACCGCAGGCCGGATGCGCTGCGCATGAACGACGGCGGCTGGGCGGAGCAGATGAGGAATATCGAGGGCTATGTCGCTGCCTGAGTCTCATGGGGCCGACCCGGCTCCGATCTTCGCCGCGCTCGGGGACCCCACGCGGCTGTCCCTGCTGACGCGGCTGAGCGACGGGCAAAGCCGCTCGATCGCCAGCCTGTCGGCCGACACGCTGCTGACGCGGCAGGCGATAACCAAGCATCTGCATGTGCTGGAAAGCGCCGGGCTGGTCCGGTCCAGCCGCGTCGGCCGAGAGAGCCGGTTCGCCTTCCAGCCGGAAGCGGTCGTGGAGGCGAAGGCCTATCTCGACACGGTGTCGCGGCAGTGGGACGATGCGCTCTCGCGGCTGCGGGCCTTCGTCGAGGAATGACGCCCGCGCGTATCTCGCATATCGCCTATTCCCGCCGCCGCCCCGAGCCGGAGCCGTCGAGATAGCCGATATCGCGCTGGAGATGTTCGGGCAGCAATCGGATATCGACATAGTGCCGCCGTCGCCCGAACAGTTGGAAAAGGGTGAACTTCCGCGATGGAGCAGCGTGTCCGCAACCCGTCATTGTCGTGCGCCATGCATAAGCCATGATATTGCCGGTCCCGCTGGCGAGGCCGCTCCTCATTTATGCGTCGGCCTTCTATTTACGGGCGAAACCCGCTATTTTCCAATTGAACATCAATCGGGATGCATAAGCAGGTTTAATCCATCATGGCGCTTCAGCTTCCGCCCCTGCCGGCCGTGCGCGCCTTCGAGGCGGCCGCGCGCCATGGCAGCTTCACCAGGGCGGCCGAGGAACTGGGCATGACGCAGGCGGCCGTCAGCTACCAGATCAAGGTTCTGGAGGAGCGCGTCGGTGCGCCGCTGTTTCTGCGCAAGCCGCGACAGGTGACGCTGACCGAGGTCGGCCAGCGGCTGGCGCCCGTCTTCACCGAAGCCTTCGCCCTGATCGGCGAGGCCTATGCGCAGGCGCGGTCGGGCGCCGAGGGCCTGCTGTGCGTCAGCACCATCCTCACCTTCGCGTCGAGCTGGCTGGCGCGCAATCTCGGTGCGTTCCAGATGCGGCATCCCGCGCTTGCGGTGCGGCTCGACACGTCGTCGCGCCTGATCGATTTTTCACGCGAGGATGTCGACGTCGCCATCCGCTCCGGCAGCGGCGACTGGCCGGGGCTGGCAAGACACCTGCTGTTCAAGGCCAGTTTCACGCCGATGCTGAGCCCGAAGCTGGCCGAGAGCGTTGGCGGCGTGAAAGAGCCGGCCGACCTGCTGCGCCTGCCGATCCTCGATCCGGAGGACCCGTGGTGGCGGGAATGGTTCACCCTTGCCGGCCTGCCGACCGAAACGCTGGCCACCCGCACGCGCAACAGCATGGGCGCGCAGGCCTATGAGGCCAACGCCGCCATGGCCGGGCATGGCGTGGCCATTCTCACGCGGGCGCTGTTTTCCGCCGAGCTTGCCGACGGGCGCCTGATCCAGCCATTCGATCTGGTCGCCGATGACGGCAATTCCTACTGGCTGGTCTATCCGGAGGCGCGCCGCAACGTGCCCAAGATCCGGGCTTTTCGCGAGTGGCTGCTGGCGGAGGTCGCTGCTTCGCTGCGCCCGCAGGAGGATTGAGCGCCGCCGTCGGCGGGCCATGTCGATTCGTGTAAGCCGGTGTCCCACGTGAATCGACATGGCCGGCGCGCTGCCGCGCCGACTGTCGCGATGTTGCCTTGATATGGTGCGGCACTGCCCTGTAGAACTGAGGGCGGAACGGCGAAAAGCCGGACGATATCATGCGGCCCCGCCAATGACGGGCCGCCAAAAGGGTAGGAAAATGACCAGCGACCTCCGCCATGCGGCCGCCGCGCGCGAAACGGGAACCGCGCCGCACCTTGCCGCCGTGCCCGCCAGAGCCGCCGCCAATACGCCCGGCGCGCAGGGCATCGTTCGCAATCCGGGCATGGCGCTGGATTTCGGTTTTCTGGAATCCATGCGCAACGTCAACCGTTCGGCGCTGGAGCGGCGAGTGGCGACGCTGACCAGGCGCCGCTCGATCAAGGCCGACAACCAGGCCGCCTGGCTGTTGCGCGCCATCGCCTGCATGGACCTGACCACACTCAATTCCAACGACACCGACGAGCGCGTGCGCCGGTTGTGCGCCAAGGCGCTGAACCCGCTGCGGCGCGACATCGCCGGGGGGCTCGGCCTCGGCGATACGGTGATCCGGCCGGCGGCGGTGTGCGTCTATCACCCCTTCGTCGCCACCGCCGCTGCGGCGCTGGAAGGCTCCGGCGTGCATGTCGCGGCCGTCTCCACCGCCTTTCCGCATGGCCTGACGCCGCTGGCCACGCGCCTGCAGGAGATCGAGGCCTCGGTGAGGGACGGCGCCGACGAGATCGACGTCGTCATTCCGCGCGGGCTGGTGTTCGGCGCGAGGTGGCAGCAGCTCTACGACGAGATCGCCGCCATGCGCGCGGCCTGCGGCGAGGCGCATCTGAAGGTCATTCTCGGCACCGGCGATCTCGCCACGCTGCGCAACGTCATGCTCGCTTCCATGGTGGCGATGATGGCGGGCGCCGACTTCATCAAGACCTCGACCGGCAAGGAAAGCGTCAACGCCACGCTGCCGGTGGGCCTCGTCATGGTGCGCGCCATCCGCGCCTATTTCGAGCACACCGGCCATCTCATCGGCTTCAAGCCGGCCGGCGGCATTTCCACGGCGAAAGCCTCGCTCGACTGGCTGGTGCTGATGAAGGAGGAGCTTGGCCGGCGGTGGCTGGAGCCGGAGCTGTTCCGCTTCGGCGCCTCCAGCCTGCTCACCGACATCGAGCGCCAGCTCGAGCACCATCTGACCGGCCGCTACTCTGCCAACCACCGCCACGCCATGGCCTGACCGCAGGAATTCGGAAGATTTCTCATGAACATTCTCGAGCGCTACGCCGCCATGGATTATGACGCAGCCCCCGAAGCCCGCAGCGAAGCCGACGCCTGGCTGGCGGGCAGGGATTTTTCGAAGTCGCTGTTCGTCGGCGGCGACTGGAAGGCGGCCGCCGCCGGCGGCACCTTCGAGACAAGCGATCCCGCCACGGGCAAGCTGCTGGCGAAGGTTTCCGAGGCCGGCGCGACCGACATCGACGCCGCGGTGACCGCCGCCGCCAGAGCGCTGCCGAAATGGAGCGCGCAGCCCGGCTATGCGCGCGCCAAGGTGCTTTACGCCATCGGCCGCGCCATGCAGCGCCACCAGCGCCTGTTCGCGGTGCTGGAATCGCTCGACAACGGCAAGCCGATCCGCGAAAGCCGCGACATCGACGTGCCGCTGGCGATCCGCCATTTCATCCATCACGCGGGCTGGGCGCAGTCGCTGGAAAAGGAGTTCCCCGACCACAAGCCGGTCGGCGTGGCCGGCCAGATCATCCCCTGGAATTTCCCGCTGCTGATGCTGGCCTGGAAGATCGCGCCGGCCCTTGCCGCCGGCTGCACCGTGGTGCTGAAGCCGGCCGAATACACGCCGCTGACGGCCATCCTGTTCGCCGAAATCTGCGAGCGCGCCGGCGTGCCGAAGGGCGTGGTCAACATCGTGCCGGGCGGCCCCGCCGCGGGCGAGGCGATCGTCAACCATCCCGGCGTCCGGAAGATCGCCTTCACCGGCTCCTCCGAGGTCGGCAAGATCATCCGCAAGGCCACCGCCGGCTCGGGCAAGAAGCTGTCGCTGGAGCTGGGCGGCAAATCGGCCTTCATGGTTTTCGAGGATGCCGATCTCGACAGCGCGGTCGAAGGGCTGGTGGACGGCATCTGGTTCAACCAGGGGCAGGTCTGCTGCGCGGGCTCGCGACTTCTGGTGCAGGAGGGCGTGGCCGAGGCTTTTATTGCGAAGGTCAAGGCGCGCATGGCCAAGCTGCGCATCGGCAGCCCGCTCGACAAGAACACCGACATCGGCCCGCTGGCCGACCGCGTGCAGCTCGAGCGCGTGAGCGGGCTGGTGGCGCAGGGCGCCGCGCAGGGCGCGGAGTGCTGGCAGCCCGATTGCCCGCTTCCGCAAGCCGGCTATTTTTATCTGCCGACGCTGGCCACCAATGTCTCGCCGGCTAATATTCTCGCGCAGGAGGAGGTGTTCGGCCCGGTGCTCGCGGCCATGACCTTCCGCTCCACCGAGGAAGCGGTCGAGCTCGCCAACAACACGCGCTACGGTCTTGCGGCTTCCGTGTGGAGCGAGAACGTCAACCTCGCGCTCGACGTCGCGCCGAAGCTGAAGGCCGGCGTGGTGTGGATCAACGGCACCAACATGTTCGATGCCGCCTGCGGCTTCGGCGGCTATCGCGAGAGCGGTTTCGGCCGCGAGGGCGGGCGCGAAGGCATGGGCGAATATCTGGTGGCGAAGCTGCCGCTGGGCGGCGCCATCAAGCCGGCCGCGCCCGAAACCGTCTCTGGCCCGGCCGAGGCCGACGCCATCGGCATCGACCGCACGCCAAAACTGTTCATCGGCGGCAAGCAGGTGCGGCCCGACGGCGGCTATTCCTATGCCGTCGCCGACCGCAAGGGCAGGCTGGCGGGCGAGGTGGGGCTGGGCGGCCGCAAGGACATACGCGACGCAGTGGCCGCCGCGCGCGGCGCGAAAGGCTGGGCCGGCGCCACCGGCTACAATCGCGCGCAGGTGCTCTATTTCCTGGCCGAAAACCTTGCCGCCCGCGCCGAGGAGTTCGCCGCGCGCCTGAGCCAGCTTACCGGCGCGAGCGCGAAGGCCGCGCGCGAGGAAGTCGAGCTTTCGGTCGAGCGGCTGTTTTATTTTGCCGGCATGGCCGACAAGTTCGAGGGCCGCGTGCACCAGCCGCCCGCGCGGGTGGTGACGCTGGCGCTCCACGAGCCGGTCGGCGTTCTGGGCATCGTCACCCCCGACGCCGCACCCCTGCTGGGGCTCGTCTCGCTGCTGGCGCCGGCGCTTGCCATGGGCAACACGGTGGTGCTGGTGCCGAGCCACAGCCATGCGCTGGTCGCCACCGATCTCTATCAGGTGATCGAATATTCCGACCTGCCTGCCGGCGCCATCAACATCGTCACCGGCAAGCCGGGCGAGCTGGCGGCGGTGCTGGCCCGGCACGACGATGTCGACGCCCTGTGGTGCGTGGCCGATGCCGACACCTGCCGGCTGGTCGAGGCCGAGTCCGCCGGAAACCTCAAGCGGGTCTGGACCGGCAACGGCCGCGACCTCGACTGGCGCTCCGACGCTCTCTCAGGCGACACCTTCCTGCGCCGCGCGATCGAGGTCAAGAACGTCTGGGTGCCCTACGGCGACTGATTCTTTTGTCCACGCGCGGCGCGCATGCCGCTCCCGGTGACGGGGGAGGTGGCCGCGCCTGATCCGTCCCTGTGGTTCGAGGCTCGCCCTGCGGGCTCACGCCTCACCATGAGGGCTACCGCGGGCGCCAACTTTCCTCATCCTGAGGAGGCGCGAAGCGCCGTCTCGAAGGACGCATCCACACACTCGCAGGAGAACTGGATGAGATTCATGGCGCTGTCTCTAGTGAGAGCTATAGTTTTCCAATTGGCCGGCGGATCAGTGAGAGAATTCAATAGATCTGTACTATAAGAATTATCGAGCCCGCGGGGGGGAGTGAGTGACAAAGCAGAACAATAATGGCCTCTCAATCTGCAACGACCGCACAATTCCCCTGCCACGGCAGCCTGACGCGGATGCGTATTATGTTCATTGTAGCGGAGGTTTCCGCGGAGCGATGGTCAAACAAGATGTCTGGATGATCGAGCCCATTTTGGACGGGAAGCTTCCATGCCGAAAGGGCTATTTTTCAAAGGCCGAGCTTCAACGATTCACGGCTAGTAACAGGCTCGCTCCTATCGCACTGCAAAGGATCAGTTGGATCAACGGTCGGTACCATTCCAGTTGGTCGCCGATTATTCCAGGACGAAAGAATTTCCTGGAAAGTCCATCCGAGCTCTGGAGTAACCTTGCATCAAACCTCGCCAGTCAGCGAACCGGTGCCGAACTGAGCGGGATGAGCAACCCAACTCAGGAGAAAATTGCTGCACTTCTGGATGACCGGACGGAGGACGAACGTCTGGCAGAGTCGATTAGTCTGAGTCTGCGCAGTATGGACATCAATGTGGAGCAGATAGCGGAATTCTATCATGAGCGACTTGTAGACACACTGTCAGCAGGAGAATTAGACGGCCAACGATCGGCGAGTATCGGGGATCAGACGCTATTTGCCGACGCGCACTCCTTCTTTATGCATCTTGGCGCAGCCCGGGACTATCTCGGCGCCTTTGTTGCAGCGAGAATTGGAGAAGACCCAAGGAAGATCGACTCCATGGGCAGACTGACTCACGCTCTCAGGCCGCATCATTTCGGTACAGATGGGCTGTTGGCTTTACTAAGTTCGCAAAAATTCATTCAGCCTTCTCCGAAAAACCCCAGCAGATGGGAAGTGTCAGGATGGCTCAAAGAGGCCTCAGACCTGCGCAATGAGTTTATGCATCATCGGCCGTATGGCTCTCGTTTTATCGAAAGGTTCGGATATATTGCGGCGATTCTTCCGGAAATTGGCCTTTACCGATACATTCGACCGATCCTAACCTCTGATGGGTTTCAGAGAGATGCTCTTGACGTAGTTCTTTATCACTACAAGAACTCGACCAATCTTTTCCAACAAATGGCAGATATATCCGGTCACGACATATCAATGTTAACAATAACGGATGAAGACATCATCTCTGCCAATTGGACCCAGCGTTGACGGTTTCCCCGAGCACCGCAGCTTCGGCGTGAGACTCCCCCTCACGCCCCCGCGTTAAACGCCGCAATCGCCGCCATGTTGACGATGTCCGAATCCTTGGCGTTCATCGGCACGATCTGGACCGGCTTGTTCAAACCCACCAGAAGCGGGCCGATGACCGTGCAGCCGCCGAGTTCCTGCAGCATCTTGGTCGAGATCGAGGCCGAGTGGAAGGCCGGCATGACCAGCACATTGGCCGGGCCCGACAGGCGGCAGAAGGGGTATTGCTGCATGAGGCGTGGGTTGAGGGCGACGTCTGCGGCCATTTCGCCGTCATATTCGAAATCGACGCGGCGCTTGTCGAGGATTTTCACCGCCTCCTGGATGCGCTCGGAGCGCTCGCCGGCCGGGTGACCGAAGGTGGAGTAGGCGAGCATGGCGATGCGCGGCTCGTAGCCCATGCGGCGGGCGAAGCCTGCGGCTTCCTCGGCGATGTCGGCGATCTGCTCGGCGTTGGGCATGTCGTGCACGGCCGTGTCGGCCACCAGAACGGTGCGGCCGCGGCAGAGCGCGATCGACACGCCGATGACGCGGTGGCCGGGCTTGGCGTCGATGGCGCGGCGCACGTCCTCCAGCGCGGTGGAGTAGTTGCGGGTCACGCCGGTGACAAGGCCGTCCGCATCGCCCAGCGCCACCATGGCGGCGGCGAAATGGTTGCGGTCGTTGTTGATCAGGCGCTGGCAGTCGCGGAACAGGAAGCCCCGGCGCTGCAGGCGCTCGTAGAGATAGTCGGCATAGATGGCGTTGCGGCGCGACAGCCGCGCATTGATGATCTCGATGCCGGGCTTGTCGAGATCGACGCCGGCTTGTCGCGCGTTTTCCTTGATGACGTCGTCGCGGCCGAGCAGGATGGCGGTGCCGAGCTTCTGGTTCACATAGGAGACGGCGGCGCGCATCATCTGCTCTTCCTCGCCCTCGGCGAAGACGATGCGCTTGGGCTGGCGGCGCACGCGGTCATAGATGCGCTGCAGCGTGGAGGCAATGGGGTCGCGGCGGGCGGAAAGCTCGTTGGCGTATGCGTCGAGGTCGAGGATCGGCCGGCGGGCGACGCCGGTGTCCATCGCGGCCCTGGCCACCGCCACCGGCACGGCCGAGATGAGGCGCGGGTCGAAGGGCACCGGGATGATGTAGTTGGGGCCGAATTTCGGCCGGTTGCCCTGATAGGCCGCGGCCACGTCGTCGGGCACGTCCTGGCGGGCGAGGTCGGCCAGCGCACGCGCGGCGGCGATCTTCATCTCGTCGTTGATGGTGGTGGCGCGCACGTCGAGCGCGCCGCGGAAGATATAGGGGAAGCCGAGCACGTTGTTGACCTGGTTCGGATAGTCCGAACGGCCGGTGGCCATGATGGCGTCGGTGCGGATCTCGGCGACCTCCTCGGGCGTGATCTCCGGATCGGGATTGGCCATGGCGAAGATGATCGGGTTTTTCGCCATGGACTGCACCATGGCCGGCGTCAGCGCGCCCTTGGCCGAGAGGCCGAAGAATACGTCCGCGCCTTTCATGGCGTCGGCCAGGCTGCGCGCGTCGGTCTCGACCGCGTGGGCCGACTTCCACTGGTTCATGCCTTCGGTGCGGCCCTTGTAGACCACGCCCTTGGTGTCGCACAGGATGATGTTCTCGGGCGCGAAGCCCATCGACTTGATGAGCTCGATGCAGGCGATGCCGGCCGAGCCCGCGCCGTTGCAGACGAGTTTCGTGGTCCTGACGTCGCGGCCGCTGACTTCGAGCGCGTTGATGAGGCCGGCGGCGGCGATGATGGCCGTGCCGTGCTGGTCGTCGTGGAAGACGGGGATGTCCATCAACTCGCGCAGGCGCTGCTCGATGATGAAGCAGTCGGGCGCCTTGATGTCTTCCAGGTTGATGCCGCCGAAGGTGGGACCGAGATAGCGCACGCAATTGACGAAGGCGTCGACATCCGTGGTGTCGACCTCGAGGTCGATGGAATCGACGTCGGCGAAGCGCTTGAACAGCACCGCCTTGCCCTCCATCACCGGCTTGGAGGCCAGCGCGCCGAGATTGCCGAGGCCGAGGATGGCCGTGCCGTTGGAGATGACGGCCACCATGTTGCCGCGCGTGGTGTAGTCGAAGGCGCGGCTGGGGTCCTCGGCGATGGCCTTCACCGGCACCGCGACGCCCGGCGAATAGGCGAGCGACAGGTCGCGCTGCGTGGCCATCGGCTTGGTGGCGACGATCTCCAGCTTGCCGGGGCGGCCCGTGGCGTGGAAATCCAGCGCTTCCTGTGCGCCCACCGAGGGGCCTGCATTGTCTGTCTTCTTGCCGGATGCCATGGTGTCGCGGGGTCCCTTGCCTAGCCCTTTTTTGTGGAGTGTTCGGGATTAAGGCTACACTTCAGCCCTGTAAACCGCCAATCAGGACGAAGCTCTTTTTTGGACGAGACAGTGAACGACGAATCGCCAATCCGCACCGAGGCCAGCACGCCCCTGCCGGGCAGCGGCGCCGCCACGCCGATGATGGAGCAGTTCATCGAGATCAAGGCGGCGAACCCGGATTCCCTCCTGTTCTATCGCATGGGCGATTTCTACGAGCTGTTCTTCGAGGACGCCGAGATCGCCAGCCGCGCGCTCGGCATCGTGCTCACCAAGCGCGGCAAGCATCAGGGGCAGGACATCCCGATGTGCGGCGTGCCGATCCATGCGGCCGACGACTATCTGCAGAAGCTGATCGGGCTCGGCCACCGCGTCGCCGTGTGCGAGCAGATCGAGGACCCGGCCGAGGCCAAGAAGCGCGGCTCCAAATCGGTGGTCAAGCGCGACGTGGTGCGGCTGGTGACGCCGGGCACCATCACCGAGGACAAGCTGCTGGCGCCGGCGGAATCGAATTTCCTGATGGCGCTGGGGCGTGTGAAGGGCGGTTCCGAAAATGCCTATGCGCTGGCGTGGATCGAGCTGTCGACCGGCATCTTTCGCGTCGCCGAGACGAGCGCCGACAATCTGCTGGCGGACATATTCCGCATCGACCCGCGCGAGCTGATCCTGCCCGAGCCGGTGTTTTACGACGCCGAGCTGAAGCCGGTGTTCGATCTGGTCGGGCGCGTGGCCAATCCGCAGCCGTCGAGCCTGTTCGACTCCGCCTCCGCGCCCGGCCGCATCGCGCGCTTCTTCGAGGTGGCGACGCCGGACAGTTTCGGCACGTTCTCCCGCGCCGAACTGTCGGCCATCTCCGGCGTCATCGCCTATGTCGAGAAGACCCAGAAGGCCGAGCGGCCGCCGCTGTCGCGGCCCGAGCGCGAGCAGTCGGGCTCGACGCTGTTCATCGATCCGGCGACGCGCGCCAATCTGGAACTCCTGCGTACCACGAGCGGCGGGCGCGACGGCTCGCTCTTGAAGGCCATCGACCGCACCGTCACCGGCGCCGGCGCGCGGCTCTTGGCCGACCGGCTGATGTCGCCGCTGACCGACCCGAAGACAATCGCCCAACGGCTGGATTCGGTCGCCTTCTTCCTCACCGAGCGGCGGCTCGGCGAAGCGCTGCGCGCCTGCCTGAAAGGCGTGTCCGACATGCCGCGCGCGCTGACGCGACTGGCGCTGAACCGCGGCGGCCCGCGCGACCTCGGCGCGCTGCGTTCCGGCTTCGAGGCGGCGCTGGCGCTGCGCACGCTGTTCGCCGAGGTCGAGGTTCCGGCGGAAATCTCCGAAGCGCTGGCCGCGATTTCCGCGCTGCCGGTTGCCTTTGCCGAGCATCTCACCGGCGCGCTGGACGACGACCTGCCGCTCTTGAAGCGCGACGGCGGTTTCGTCCGTGCCGGATACAATGCCGAGCTCGACGAGATGCGCGCGCTGCGCGACGAGTCGCGGCGCGTCATCGCCGGCATGGAGCGCGAGCTGATCGAGGAAACCGGCATCCGCTCGCTAAAGATCCGGCACAACAATGTGCTGGGCTATTACATCGAGGTGACGGCCAACCATCAGGCGATCATGAACGGCACGGACGAGGCCAAGGCGCGCTTCATCCACCGCCAGACCATGGCCAACGCCATGCGCTTCACCACAACCGAGCTGGCCGAGATGGAGACCAAGATCGCCAATGCCGCCGACCGCGCGCTGGCGATCGAGCTTGCAACCTTCGACACGCTGGTGGCCGAGGCGGTCGCCCATGCCGAGACGATCCGCGCCGGCGCGGCGGCGCTCGCCGCGCTCGACGTGTCGGCAGCGCTTGCGGTGCTGGCGACCGGCGAGAACTGGTGCCGGCCGGTGGTGGACGACAGCCTCGCCTTCGAGATCGTCGGCGGCCGCCACCCGGTGGTGGAGCAGTCGCTGCGCGCGGCGGGCGAGAACGCCTTCGTTGCCAATGACTGCGACCTGTCGCCGGAGGGCGGCGCCAAGGCCGGCGCCATCTGGCTGCTGACCGGCCCGAACATGGGCGGCAAATCGACCTTCCTGCGCCAGAACGCGCTCATCGCCATCCTCGCCCAGATGGGGTCGTTCGTCCCGGCAACGTCGGCCCATATCGGCGTCGTCGACCGGCTGTTCTCCCGCGTCGGCGCCTCGGACGACCTGGCGCGCGGGCGCTCGACCTTCATGGTCGAGATGGTGGAGACGGCGGCGATCCTCAACCAGGCGGGCGAGCGCGCGCTGGTCATTCTGGACGAGATCGGCCGCGGCACGGCGACCTTCGACGGCCTGTCGATCGCCTGGGCGGCGGTGGAATATCTGCATGAAAAAAACCGCTGCCGCGCGATCTTCGCTACTCACTTTCACGAAATGACCGCGCTGGCCGAGAAGCTTCAGCGGCTCCACAACGTGACCATGCGGGTGAAGGAGTGGGAAGGCGACGTGGTCTTCCTGCACGAGGTGGGCAAGGGCGCGGCCGACCGCAGCTACGGCGTGCAGGTGGCGCGGCTGGCCGGCCTGCCGGACGCGGTGGTGCAGCGCGCCAGGGACGTGCTGCACCAGCTCGAGGCCGGCGAAACCTCCGGCAAGGCCGACCGCCTGGTCGACGACCTGCCGCTGTTCTCGGCCGTGGTGAAGAAGGAAGCGCCGGCGCCGGCGAAGGTGGACGTGCTGGGCGCTGCCCTTGCCGCGCTCAATCTCGATGAAATGACCCCACGCCAGGCCATGGAAGAACTCTACAGGCTGAAGGAGCTGGCGGCGCGGGGGTGAGCCTCGGAGGCAAGGGCAACCGCCCGTGGCGGGCCCTGCCGGGGCTTGCCGTGCAAATCACCTCCTCCTGGGGAAGCCTCCGGGGAGGGCGAGGGGGGATCTCACATGGGATTGCCCGCCGTTGCGGAAGAAATGTCCGGCCCCTCAGGACAGAGGCTTACTGTCCCGCCTCTCACCCCATGTGCCAATTACACCGGCCACATTCGCGTTTACTTCGTCCGCTCCGCCACGAAGCTCGCCGCCTGTTTCAGCAGCGCGGCGCGGTCGCCGAAAGGCTCCAGCAGCGCATGCGCTTGCGCGACGAGGCCGCGAAGCTGGGCGCGGGTCCAGTCGATGCCGTTGAGCGAGGCGAGCGTCGCCTTGCCGGCGGCGGCGTCCTTGCCGGTCGCCTTGCCCATGGCTTCGGTGCTGGATGTCAGGTCGAGCAGGTCGTCGGCGAGCTGGAAGGCGAGCCCGATGGCCGAGCCGAATTCGGCGAGCCGCTCGCGGTCGGCCTGCGGCGCGTCTGCCAGGATCGCGCCGGCCTCGCAGGCATAGCGGATCAGCGCGCCCGTCTTCATCGCCTGAAGCCTTATGATGCCCGCCTCGTCGGGGGCATGGCGCTCGGCTTCGAGGTCGAGCGCCTGGCCGCCGGCCATGCCGCCGGGCCCGGCGGCGCGCGCAAGGCCGTGCACCAGCGCCAGCTTACGCCCGGCCGGCACGGCCGTCGCCTCGTCGGCGATGATGTCGAAGGCGTAGGTCAGCAGGCTGTCGCCGGCCAGGATGGCGCTGGCCTCGTCGAAGGCCCTGTGCACCGTCGGCTGGCCGCGGCGCAGGTCGTCGTCGTCCATCGCCGGCAGGTCGTCATGGATCAGGGAATAGCAGTGCACGCATTCCAGCGCCGCCGCCACGCGCAGGGCAGCTTCCGGGTCGGCGTCGAACAGGGCCGCGCTTTCCAGCACCAGGAACGGTCGCAGCCGCTTGCCGCCGTTGAGCACGCCATGGCGCATCGCCGCGAGCAGCCGCTCCGGCCGCGCGATTTCGCCCGGCAGCAGCCGCTCGTCGAGCAGGTGCTTGAGCAGCGCCTCGACGACCTGCGCGCGCGCCTCGAGCTGCGCTTCGAACGGAATTGCCTGACTGTCCATCATGAGCGGCACGGTTTACGACAAAAGCCGGCACGGTCAAGCCGCGGCGACGGTCAAAAGACTGCATAACCCCGCCAGCTTGCCGTGACTTTGTCCGTTCAGGCGTTGCGCAAGCGGCCAAGCCCCTTTATGCGGAAGGAAAGGAGACCCGAAGGGCAGACGGCTTGGACGACCCCACAATCGATCCCGAGGCGCAAGAGCTCGCAATGGCACCGAGGCGCAAGGCACGATCGCACGGCGACGTTCGCGTCTGGATTCGGCGAGGCTTCGCCGCGCTTGTGTGCATGGCGCTGGTGCCGGCCGTGCTGACGTTCCTGTACCTGCCGCCCTTCGTCCACCCCATCTCGACGCTGATGCTGAAGGACCTGGTGACGCTCCAGGGCTACGACCGGCGCTGGGTTTCCATCGACGACGTGGCGCCGGTGCTTTCCCACTCCGTCATCATGTCGGAGGATGGGCAGTTCTGCTCGCATCGCGGCATCGACTGGGGCGAGATGCGCGCGGTGATCGACGACGCGCTGGCGGGCGAAACCACGCGCGGCGCCTCCACCATCACCATGCAGACGGTGAAGAACCTGTTCCTGTGGCAGGGGCGTTCCATCGTCCGCAAGGGGCTGGAAGTGCCGCTGGCCGTCTATTTCGACGCGGTGCTGCCGAAGAAGCGCATCATGGAAATCTATCTCAACATCGCCGAGTGGGGGCCGGGCATCTATGGCGTGGAGGCGGCCGCACAGCACCATTTCGGCGTTTCGGCCAGCAAGCTGACCGCGCGGCAGGCCGCGCTGCTGACCGTCGCGCTGCCCAATCCGATCGACCGCAACCCCGCCAAGGCCGGGCCGGGGCTGAAGCGCGTGGCCTCGATCGTGCAGCGGCGGGCCTCGCGGGCGGGCGGCTATGTGGGCTGCGTGGACTGACCGCCCGCCATATCGCGGCCGGGACGCCCGGGGCGGAGAAAAAAATCGCGTCGGTACTGGTCTTTTGGCGCGCAGGCGTGTATAGGCCCACCCACTTATCTCAGTTTCCGGCCCAAGACGTGCGGCCCTTTCGCGAGGGAAGACGGGGCTTTACGATGGATGGAGCACTTCCATGGCTGTGCCAAAACGAAAAACCTCGCCGTCCAAGCGCGGCATGCGCCGTTCGGCCGATGCGCTGAAGGCCCCGACCTATGTCGAGGACAAGAATTCGGGCGAAATGCGCCGCCCGCACCATATCGACCTGAAGACCGGCATGTATCGCGGCCGCCAAGTTCTGACACCGAAGGAAGGCTGAGCCTTTCCCGACGCGCCAGCGTGACTTGAAAGGGACCGGCCTCGCGCCGGTCCTTTTCGTTTCGGGCCGCGAAAGATGGCGGCGCGGAGCCCATCCCGAATCCCGCCCCGCAGACGGGCGATTCGACGATCTCGCCGGCAGGCGGCGCGGCCGCCGCGATTTTCCCCCTTCCATCCCCCCTCCATGCCGAAGTACCCGTTGCATTTCTGCGCGGCAGGGTGAAACCTGTGTCCTCGTCAAGTCAATAAAGCCTGCGCCGACACGGCGATGGCAGAGGGGATACACCATTGAGGGAATTCGACCGACCGGGCCGCTCGCCCGTTTATGCGGAAAACGGCATGGCCGCGACCTCGCATCCGCTGGCGACGGCGGCGGCGATCGCCGTGCTCAAGGAAGGCGGCAACGCCGTGGATGCCGCCATCGCCGCCTCGGCGGTGCTGACCGTGGTGGAGCCGCACATGACCGGCATCGGCGGCGACTGCTTCGCGATCCTTGCGCAGCCGGACGGTTCGGTGCACGGGCTGAACGGCTCGGGCCGCGCGGCGGCCGGCGCAAGTGCCGCGCGGCTGCGCGAGACGGGGCATTCCGCGATGCCGCAAAGCGGCCCGCATTCCGTCACCGTGCCGGGCGCCGTGAAGGCATGGGAGACCTTGCACCGGCGCTTCGGCAGGCTCGATTTCGCGCGGCTGTTCGATGAAGCCATCGCCTATGCCGAGGAGGGCTACGCGATCCACCCGCGCGTGGCGGCGGACTGGGCCGATCAGGTCGCCGGGCTGTCGGCCGACGAAGGTGCCAGCCGGCACTATCTGGTCGACGGCGAGGCGCCGGCGGTCGGCTCGCGCCACCGCGTGCCGGCCTTCGCGGCCACGCTGCGCCGCATCGCGCGCGATGGCTCGAAAGCGCTCTATGAAGGCGAAATCGCCGCCGAGATCGCGGCCACCGTCCGGGCCAAGGGCGGCTTTCTCAGCGAGGAAGACCTGGCGACCGCCTCGGCGGACTGGGTCGAGCCGATCTCCACGCCCTATGCCGGCTATGACGTGCTCGAGATACCGCCCAACGGACAGGGCATCACCGCCCTGATCCTGCTCAACCTGATGCGCAAGGTCCGCACGGGCCTGCTCGATCCGGTGAGCGCGGACCGCTACCATCTCGAGATCGAGGCCGCGCGGCTCGCCTATTCGGTGCGCGACCACATGGTGGCGGACCCGGCCGCGATGACGGTCTCGCCCGCCACGTTGCTGTCGGACGCCTATACCGATGCGCTCGCCGCCCGTATCGACCCGATGCGGCGCAATCCGGAAATCGCGCTGCCGAAGCTGCCCGGCGCCAACACGATCTACCTCACCGTGGTGGATCGCGACCGCCGCGCCGTCTCCTTCATCAACTCCGTCTACAGCAGCTTCGGGGCGAAGATCGTCACCCCGAAATCATGCATCGCGCTGCAGAATCGCGGCGCCTGCTTTTCGCTGGAGGAAGGCCACCCCAACGAGCTCGGCCCGCGCAAGCGGCCGATGCACACCATCATTCCGGCCATGGCGATGAAGAACGGCAGGGCGGCGGTGTCGTTCGGCGTCATGGGCGGCGCTTACCAGCCGATGGGCCACGCCCATGTCTTTTCCAACCTCGCCGACCACGGCATGGACCCGCAGCGCGCGCTCGACCATGCCCGGCTGTTCTGGGAGGACGATGGAACGGTGCTGGAGGCGGAAGCCGGGATTTCGGACGAGATCCGGTCCGAGCTGGCGCGCAGGGGCCATGCCGTGCGCAGCGCGGCCAGCCCGCATGGCGGCGGGCAGGTCATCGTCATCGACGAGAAGAACGGGTTCCTCGTCGCCGGATCGGACCCGCGCAAGGACGGGCTGGCACTGGGGTGGTGACGATGCCGCTCCGGAGCGGTCCGGCCCGGCCGGAACGGCTCCGGCGCACCGCGGTTAGCGCGGCGCGCGCTTGGCCAGGATGCGCTGCAGCGTGCGGCGGTGCATGTTGAGCCGGCGCGCGGTTTCCGAGACGTTGCGCTCGCACATCTCATAGACGCGCTGGATATGCTCCCAGCGCACGCGGTCGGCCGACATCGGGTTTTCCGGCGGCGCGGCGCGCTCGCTGGAAGTGCGCGTCAGCGCCGCGAACACGTCGTCGGCGTCCGCCGGCTTCGAGAGATAATCGACGGCGCCGAGCTTCACGGCGGTGACAGCCGTAGCGATATTGCCGTAGCCGGTGAGGATGATGGTGCGGGCGTCCGCACGCTTCTCGCGGATTGCGGCCACCACGTCGAGGCCGTTGCCGTCGCCGAGCCGCATGTCGACCACCGCATAGGCGGGCGCGTGCGCGCGCGCCTTGGCCACCGCTTCCTCGACGCTCTCGGCGGTCTCCACCTGGAAGCCGCGGCTTTCCATGGCGCGCGCCAGACGGGTCAGGAACGGCTTGTCGTCATCCACGATCAGCAGCGAGGTGTCGCCGCCGGTGAGGTTGCCATCAACTGTCTCTTCGCCGTTCATGATCATCTGGTCCGTTCTATCTGTTTTTCTTGCGTGTTTTTGCCAGCAATATAGGCGCTGAACGTCTCGTTTTCCACCCGGCGGCGAAGCGGCGCTCAGGCGTTGTCGAACATGGAACTGGCGGCCGAGCCGGCATTGAGGAAAATATCGCGCGGCCATTCGATCTTCACCACCGCGCCCTTGCCGCGCTCGTTGGCGTTCGAGAAGGTCAGCGTTGCGCCGGAGCGTTCCAGCAGCGTCTTGGCGATGAACAGGCCGAGCCCGAGCCCGCCGCCCTGCTCGCCGCCGCCCTGCCGGGTGGTCATGTAGGGCTCGCCGATGCGGTCGATGATCTCGGGCGGGAAGCCGGGGCCGTCGTCGATGATCTCGAACACCACGTTGCGGTCGTTCCAGCTCCAGCGGATGACGACGGTGCCCGTGGCGAAATCCACGGCGTTCTCGACCAGGTTGCCGAAGCCATAGATGACGCCCGGATTGCGGTGGCCGATCGGCTCGGGACCGACCTGCTCGCCCGGCTCCAGCCTGATGGCGATGCCGAAATCGCGGTGCGGTGCGGTCACCTCCTCCACCAGCGAGGTCAGCGGCATGCGCGCCAGATGCACCTCGCTGTCCGACGACAGGCTGGTCAGCCGCTTGAGGATCTGGCGGCACCGCTCGCTCTGCGAACGCAGCAGCGTCACGTCCTCATGGTATTTCGGGTCGTTGCCGAGCGCCTTTTCCATTTCCTTGGCGACCAGGGTGATGGTGGCGAGCGGCGTGCCCAGCTCATGCGCGGCGGCGGCGGCCAGCCCATCCAGCGCCGACAGGTGCTGCTCGCGCTGCAGCACCAGCTCCGTGGCCGACAGCGCATTGGCCAGCAGCCGCGCCTCCTCCGCCACGCGCCAGGCATAAATGGCGGTGAACGCGACGGTGGACAGCACCGCCATCCACATGCCGGCGACATAGAGGAAGGGCATGGCAAGCTCGGTGCCCGAGAACCACGGCAGCGGCAGATGGAAGAACGCGAGCAGCGTGGTGAGCGCCATGACGAACACGCCGAGGATGGCCGTGAGGCTGAGCGGCAGCGAGGTGGCGGAAATGACGACCGGCACCGTCATCAGCACCGAGAAGGGGTTGGTCAGGCCGCCGGTCATGTAGAGCAGGCCGGCAAGCTGCAGCGCATCGAAGGTGAGGATGGCCAGCGCCGCCCAGGGTTGCAGCCGGTGCGCAGCCGGAAAGCGGAAGGTGAGCAGCAGGTTGAGCCAGGCCGAGCAGGCGATGAGCGCGAAGCAGAGGCTGACCGGCAACGGGAATTGCAGCCAGTAGGCGACGATGACCACCGTGGCGCTCTGGCCGATGATGGCCAGCCAGCGCAACCTTATCAGCGTGTTGAGACGCAGCCGCGCGGTCTGCTGGAAGTCGGGCATCTGCTGTTTCTTGACCATGGAGGGTTTATGCGCCGGACAGGCACCGCGCGCCAAGCGCTATTTGACGCGGGGTTTTGCCCGCGCCGTCGCCTGCGCCGACAGGGGATCGTCGGGCCAGACATGCTTGGGATAGCGCCCGCGCATGTCGGAGCGCACATCGGCCCAGGAGCCGCGCCAGAAGCCCGGCAGGTCGCGCGTGGTCTGGATCGGCCGATGCGCCGGCGACAGCAGCTCCAGCGTGAGCGGCACCGTGCCGCCGGCGATCGAGGGATGCCTGTCGAGCCCGAACAGTTCCTGCACGCGGATGGCCAGCACCGGCTGCTCGCCCTCATAATCGATCGGCACGCGGCTGCCGGAGGGGGCGTCGAAATGGGTCGGCGCCAGCGCGCCCAGCTTGCGCCGCAGATCGTGCGGCACCAGCGACATGAGCGCATCGTGCAGCACGCCCGCGCCGATGCGGGAAAAGCTCGCCTCGCCGGTGAGGAAGGGCGAGAGCCAGTCGTCAAGCGAGGCGATCAGCGCCGCATCGGACATGTCGGGCCAGGGCGCGCCGAGGCCGGTGTGCAGCCATTGCAGGCGATGGCGCAGGATTTCCGCCTCCTTGCCCCAGTTCAGCAGCGACAGGCCGTGCGTCTTCAGCGCCTCGATGATGGCGCGGTCGGCATCGGGCCCCGAGGGTGCGGGCAGCATGCGCTCGGAAAGCGCGATGGCGCCGAGCCGCACGGTCTCGCGCACGCGCACCGCGCGCTTTTCGGGGTCGAAGGCGCTTTCCAGCCTTTTTTCCACGTGGTGGCCGAGCACCGTTCGGATCTCGGCCTCGGAGACCGGAGCGGCGGCGGCGATGCGCGCATTCTGCGCCTTGCCCTGCATGTCGGCCACGACGAGCCAGGTCTCGCCGGCCAGCGGATCGGCGGCATCGAGCATCGCCCCGCTGCCATTGGCGAGGACAAAGCGGCCGCGCTCGCCGCGTGCCTTTGCGACGCGGTCGGGCCAGGCGCGGAGCAGAAGGGCGCCGACGCTTTCCTCCCCCCTTGAGGGCAGGATCGGCGCGTCCAGAAGTCGACCCCCACTCCGTCGCGCTTCGCGCGCCACCTCTCCCCCGCTCGACGGGGGAGAGGAAACGCCGGCCGCGTGCCTGGCGCCCTTCCTCTCCCAAGCCCGAGGACAGGCTCCGCGAGGCGGAGTGGGGGTAAGCCCTGCCATATCCGATTGCCCTCCCTTCAGGGAGGAAACTCGCGCCAGCCGCTCGGCCAACTGCCTCGCCGCCACCGCGCGCGGCGATCTTTCCGTCATGAACCGCGACAGCCGCCGCTCCAGGTCGACGCTGTCGCCGCCAAGGCCGCGCTCGGTGAGCAGCACGGCAAGTTGCGCGGCTTCGAGCGCCTGCCCCTCGCGCGCCGCCTCGGCCACCATGTGCGCGAGCCGGACGGGCAGCGCCAGCTTGCGCATGGCAGCACCTGCCTCCGTCAGCCGCCCGTCGGCGTCGATGGCGTCGAGCTCGGCGAGCAGCGCGCGCGCCTCCGAAAGCGCGGGCGCCGGCGGCGGGTCCAGAAAGGCGAGGCTGGCCGGATCGGCGACGCCGAAGGCGGCGCAATCGAGCATCAGGCTGGAGAGGTCGGCCTCGAGGATTTCGGGCGGCGTGAAGGCGGGAAGCGCGGCCGTCTGCTCCGCGCGCCAGAGGCGGATGGCGACGCCCGGCTCGGTGCGGCCGGCGCGGCCGGCGCGCTGGTCGGCCGAGGCGCGGGAGACGCGCACCGTTTCCAGCCGGGTCAGGCCGCTGGCCGGCTCGTAGCGCGGCAGGCGCGACAGGCCCGAATCGATCACCACCCGCACGCCGTCGATGGTGATGGAGGTTTCGGCGATCGCGGTCGCCAGCACCACCTTGCGGCGGCCGGCGGGCGCGGGCTTGATCGCGGCGTCCTGCGTCTTGGCGTCCAGCATGCCGTAGAGCGGCACGATGTCCGTGTCGGCGCCGACGCGGCCTTCGAGGCGTTCGCGCGTGCGCTCGATCTCGCGCTGGCCGGGCAGGAAGGCGAGCACGCTGCCGGGCTCGCCGGCCAGCGCCTCGCGCACGGCCTTCGCCATCGCATCCTCGATGGGCGTGCCGGCCGGCCGCTCCTGATAGCGGATGTCGATGGGAAAGCCGCGGCCTTCGCTTTCGATGACCGGCACGTCGCCGAGCAGGCTCGCGACGCGCGCGCCGTCGAGCGTGGCCGACATCACCAGCAGGCGAAGCTCGGGCCGCAGCGCGCCCTGCACGTCGAGCGCCAGGGCAAGGCCGAAATCGCCGTCCAGCGAGCGCTCGTGGAACTCGTCGAAGATCACCGCCGAAATGCCCGCAAGCTCGGGATCGTCGAGGATCATGCGCGCCAGAATGCCTTCAGTGACGACAAGGATCTTTGTCCGGGCCGACTGCCTGCTCTCCATGCGCATGGCATAGCCGACCGTGCCGCCCGGCTCCTCGCCCAGAAGCTGCGCCATGCGGCGCGCGGCGGCGCGGGCGGCCAGACGGCGCGGCTCGAGCAGCAGGATTTTTCCATCGCACAACCACGGCGCTTGGAGCAGCGCCAGCGGCACCAGAGTGGTCTTGCCGGCGCCGGGCGGCGCGACCAGCACCGCGCTCGACTTGGCCGCAAGCGCATCGGCAAGCACCGGCAGAACGGCGGTGACGGGAAGCTCGGGCAGGTTTTTCGCCATCACTCGGCCCCGATCCGGACGGCGGCGTCGGCCGCGTCATGCGTCACCGGCGGGAGAAACGGCGGCGGGTCCCGGAACAGGATGCCGGCACGGCGATCCTCGGCCGGTGGCGCGGCGCGATGCGTGACCGGGACGAGAACATGCCCGTTCTGTGCAATCGTCTCGTCGTCCAGAAAGAGACCGTTCTCGGCCATCACCCCAACCGGTTTTCTCGCGCGCTCTTCGCGGAAGCTGTCACCCCGCATGGCGCGGCGGTAGCGGAATATCAGCGCAGGCACGATCGTTGCAACCGCAAAGCTGATCGACGGTGGGCCTCCGCACGAAGGCACAGCCGCCGATGTCGGATGACTTTGCGGAACTTGTCTGGTATCTCCGACAAATTATTCGAGCTTTCGTCAATTCGTCATGCAAATCGCCTATGGCATCGAAGCAGGCGAGGAAAATTCCATGCGTTACGCGATTTATTTCACCCCCGGCCCCGAAAATGCCCTGACCCGCATAGCCGCCAACTGGCTCGGCCGCGATCCCTTCACCGGCGCGCAGCACGAGGTTGCGGCCAATGGCGAGCTGTCGCCGAGCGAGATCGCGTTCCACACCGCCTCCGCCCGCCGCTACGGCTTCCATGCCACGCTGAAGGCGCCGTTCCGGCTGGCCGAGGGTGAAAGCGAAGCCTCGCTCGACCGGGCGCTGGCGGCCTATGCCGCCACGCTGCAGCCGGTGGTGCTGCCGCGCCTCGTGGTCGGCCAGATCGACGGCTTCTTCGCGCTGGTGCCGGGCGAAGCCTCGCCCGACCTCATGCGCTTCGCCGGCAATGTCGTGGAACATTTCGACCGTTTTCGCGCGCCGCTGACCGACAAGGAGATCGAGCGCCGCAACCCCGACGCGCTGAGCCGGACGGAGTTCCGCAATCTGTGCCAGTGGGGCTACCCTTACGTCTTCGACACCTTCCGCTTCCACATGACGCTGAGCGGCCGCGTGGCGGGCGACGACAGCCGCAAGCTGAGGGACGTGCTGGACAGCACCTTCGGCCCGGCGCTGGAAGGCCCGTTTGCCGTCGATGCGCTGGCGCTTTTCGTCGAGCGCGAACCCGGCGCGCCCTTCATGGTGCACTCCCATTACGCCCTTGGCCGCCAGCCCGAAAGAAAGACCGCCTGAGATGACGACCGAAACGATACTGACCAATGCCCGCATCGTGCTTGCCGACGAGGTCGTCGACGGCTCGATCCTGATCCGCGACGGCAAGATCGCGGACATCTCGCCGGGCGCCGCCCGCAATGGCGAGGACATGGAAGGCGACTATGTCATTCCCGGCCTGGTGGAGCTGCACACCGACCATCTCGAAGGCCACTATGCGCCGCGCCCCAAGGTGCGCTGGAACCCGATCGCCTCGGTGCTGGCGCATGACGCGCAGGTGGCGACCGCCGGCATCACCACCGTGTTCGACGCGCTGCGCGTCGGCCTCTATTCGGATGGCGACACCACGCCCGAGGACATGCGCAAGCTGGCCGACGCCATCGAGGACAGCGTGCGCAAAGACCGTCTGCGCGCCGACCACTTCATCCATCTGCGCTGCGAGGTTTCGGCGCCCGACTGCCGCCAGGCGTTCGAACTGTTCCAGGACGATGACCGCGTGAAGCTCGCCTCGCTGATGGACCATGCGCCCGGCCAGCGCCAGTTCGCCAGCTTCGAGGCCTATGCGGTCTACTACATGGGCAAGATGAAGATGTCGGAGGAGCAGTTCCGCGTCTATTGCGAAAAGCGCATGGCGCAGTCGGCCGCCAATTCCGCGCCCAACCGCGCGGCGATCTCGGCCGCCTGCCACGCGCGCGGCATCGTGCTGGCAAGCCATGACGACGCCACCACCGCCCATGTCGAGGAGGCGATCGCGCAGGGCATCCGCGTGGCCGAGTTCCCGACCACGGTGGAAGCCGCGCGCGCTTCCAGGGAGGCCGGCCTCGGCGTGCTGATGGGCGCGCCCAACATGGTGCGCGGCGGCTCGCACTCCGGCAACGTCTCGGCGCGCGAACTGGCCGAGAACGGCCTGCTCGACATTCTTTCCTCCGACTATATCCCCTTCAGCATGATCCAGTCGGCCTTCTTCCTGGGTGAAGTGGTTGACGCGATCTCGCTGCCGCAGGCCGTGGCCATGGTGTCGAAGACGCCGGCCGAGGCCGTCGGCCTCACCGATCGCGGCGTGATCGAGCCCGGCCGCCGCGCCGACCTCGTGCGGGTGCGGGTGGACGAGCACGTGCCGGTGGTGCGCATGGTGTGGCGCGAAGGACGCCGCGTGGCATGATGGTCTCGGCCCTCATCGAGCGCGAGCAGGCCGTGAGCGCCCCGACGATCCGCAACGGCGTGTTCATCGCCGTGGTCGGCCCGAGCGGCGCCGGCAAGGACACGATCATGGCCTATGCGCGCGAGCGCTTTGCCGGCGAGGACAGCGTGGAATTCGTGCGCCGCGTCATCACCCGTCCGTCCGACGGCGCGACCGAGGACCATGACACGCTGACGCACGAGGCCTTTCTCAAGGCCGAGGCGGCGGGGGCCTTTGCCCTGTCGTGGCAAGCGCATGGGTTGTGCTACGGCATTCCGGCGGGCGTGGACGTCGCCGTCGGCGACGGCCGCGTCGCCATCGCCAATGCCTCTCGCGGGACCATCGCGGCACTGCGCGCGCGCTATGAGAACGTCGCCGTGGTGGAGATCACCGCGCGGCCGGAAATACTGGCCGAGCGGCTTTCCGCGCGCGGCCGCGAGACGCGCGAGGAGGTGCTGGCGCGGCTGGCGCGGGCGAGCGCGGTGGAGCTTTCGGGACCCGGCGTTTCCACCATCGACAACAGCGGCGAGAAGGAAATCGCCGGCGAGCGTTTTGTGGCGATCATCCGAAAGGCCATCGCCTTCGCCGATGTCGGGCGGTTCTGAGACCGCCTGAAGCATTTTGCAGCGAAATCGCTTGGCTGCAAAATGTAGCTGAAACAACAGGATAGGGCGGAACAAGGTCATCCGTCAGGACGACCGCCGCCCTACGCGCGCCGCGCCGATATCAGCACGAACATCGGGCGTTCGCGCTCCTCGGCCCAGTCCGGATTGGCGGCGACCTGCGCGTCGCTCGGTCCCCACTCCTCGACATGGGTGATCGCGAAGCCGTTGCGGATCAAGAGGTTGAGCGTGGTGCCCAGCGTGCGATGCTGCTTCACCACCCCTTCGGCCAGCCAGTTCGTCACGCGCGGGCCTTCCATCTGGTAGCTGTCCACCGGCCAGGTCTTGCGGCCCTGCGCATCGACCAGCCAGCCCGGATGCATGGGCGCCATGAAGATCGGGTGCTCGATCGAGAAGGTGAACTGCCCGCCCGGCACCAGCGCGCGCTGCACCGTCGCCAGCAGGCGCGGCAAATCCGCGATGTAGTGTAGCGCGAGCGAACTGTAGGCGAGATCGAAGGACGCCCCGGGCAATTCCAGATGCTCGAGATCCGCCCGCTCGTAGTCGACCGCATCGTCGGCGGTGGCGGCCCGCGCCCGCGCCAGCATGTTTTCCGACACGTCGAGGCCGAGCACCCTTGCCGCGCCGTTCTCGCGCGCCCACCGGCAGAACCAGCCGAAGCCGCAGCCGAGGTCCACGACACGCTTGCCGGCAAGGTCCGGCAGCAGCGCCCGCAGCGAGGGCCATTCGGGCGCGCCCTCCAGCCCGTTCACCGAGCGGGGCAACCGGCTGTAGCCCTCGAAAAACTCGGAATTGTCATAGATATTCTGGCTCATACCACCAATTCCATCCGCTATTTCATGCAATCCGTCCGCCGATTGCCTGCTGTTTCTGGCAAATTTTTCGCGAAACTACCTATATCCGGCCATGACCTCCAGTCAGGCTCGCGCCTCGAAAAGCGGTTTCGTCCCGTTTCTCGACAGCGGCTCGGCCTCCTGCTAGAAGCCGCCCATCAAACAGGATCATCACGACATGGCTGAAGACATAGCCAAGGCGGTCGCGCGCCGCCGCACCTTCGCGATCATCGCGCACCCGGACGCCGGCAAGACCACGCTGACCGAGAAGCTGCTGCTGTTCGGCGGCGCCATCCAGCTCGCCGGCGAGGTGAAGGCCAAGAAGGACCGCATCCAGACCCGCTCGGACTGGATGAAGATCGAGCGCGAGCGCGGCATCTCGGTCGTCACCTCGGTGATGACCTTCGAATATGGCGACAATGTCTTCAACCTGCTCGACACGCCCGGCCACGAGGACTTCGCGGACGACACCTACCGCACGCTTTCGGCGGTCGACAGCGCCGTCATGGTCATTGACGCCGCCAAGGGCATCGAGCCGCGCACGCTGAAGCTGTTCGAGGTCTGCCGCCTGCGCGACATCCCGATCGTCACCTTCGTCAACAAGATGGACCGCGAGGCGCGCGACACCTTCGAGATCCTCGACGAGATCGAGCAGAAGCTGGCGCTCGACACCGCGCCCATCACCTGGCCCATCGGCCAGGGCAAGACCTTTGCCGGCACCTACCACCTGGCCGAGAACGCGGTGCGCCGCAGCGACACGGAAGAAAAGCGCACGCCGGTGCACGGCCCGGACTCCAACTGGGCCGCGGGCCTGCTGCCCGACAACGACCGCCCGGCCTTCATCGAGGAGCTGGAGCTGGCGCGCGAGGCCTGCCGGCCCTTCGACCTCGAAGCCTTCCGCCAGGGCCACCTGACGCCGGTCTATTTCGGCTCGGCGCTGCGCAATTTCGGCGTGCGCGACCTGATCGAGGCGCTGGGCGCCTATGGCCCGGCGCCGCGCGCGCAGGAAGCCGATACGCGCAAGGTCGAGGCGACGGAGGAGAAGATGACCTCCTTCGTCTTCAAGATCCAGGCCAACATGGACCCCAACCACCGCGACCGCATCGCCTTCGTGCGCGTCTGTTCCGGCACGCTCCAGCGCGGCATGAAGGCCAAGCTGGTGCGCACCGGCAAGCCGATGAGCCTGTCGGCGCCGCAGTTCTTCTTCGCCCGCTCGCGCATCACCGCCGACGAGGCCTATGCCGGCGACGTGGTGGGCATTCCCAACCACGGCACGCTGCGCATCGGCGACACGCTGACCGAGGGCGAGGACATATTGTTCCGCGGCGTGCCGAACTTCGCGCCGGAAATCCTGCGCCGCGTGCGCCTGGGCGACGCCATGAAGGCCAAGAAGCTGAAAGAGGCCCTGCAGCAGATGGCCGAGGAAGGCGTGGTGCAGCTCTTCCAGCCCGAGGACGGCTCGCCGGCCATCGTCGGCGTGGTCGGCGCGCTGCAGATCGACGTGCTGAAGGAGCGGCTGAACGTCGAATACACGCTGCCCGTCGATTTCGAGGTGGCGCGCTTCTCGATCTGCCGCTGGATCGACGCCGACGACAAGGCCGACCTGCAGCGCTTCATTGAAAGCCACCGGGGCGACATCGCCCGCGATCTCGACGACGATCCGGTGTTCCTCGCCCAGCACGAGTTCTCGCTGAACTACGAGGCCGAACGCTGGAAGGCGATCCGCTTCACGGCGGTGAAGGACTATCAGGTCCGCGACAAGGCTGCGTGAAGCGCAGCGTGCGGCAGGCGGTCGGTCTGTCGCCTCGCACACTCCCTCTTTCAGGCTTGGCCGGCCCTAATACCCCCACCCCTAACCCCTCCCCACAAGGGGGAGGGGGACTTGTCGCACGACCACTCGCTGCCAGCCTTCACCGTTCTGATGCCGGTGGCAACGAAATCGTCCCCCTCCCCCTTGTGGGGAGGGGCTAGGGGTGGGGGTATTTCAAACGCGGCTACCCGCCCTGAAAAAGGGGCGCAAAGCCCTCACCGCTCCGCCGAGCGCGCCCAGAGATTGATGTCGGCCTCCCGCGCGTACTGATCGATCTCGGCCAGTTCCGCATCGCTGAAATCGCGGTTCTTCAGCGCGCCGACGCAATCCTCCACCTGCTCGGGGCGGCTGGCGCCGATCAGCGCGGAGGTGACGCGGCCCTTGCGCAGCACCCAGGCGATGGCCATCTGCGCCAGCGTCTGGCCGCGCCGTGCGGCGATCTCGTTGAGCGCGCGGATATTGGTGAGCGTCCGCTCGTTGAGAAAATCCTGCTTGAGCGACTTGCCCTGCGCGGCACGGCTGTCTTCGGGAATGCCCTTCAGATATTTCGTCGTCAGCATGCCCTGCGCCAGCGGCGAGAACACGATCGAGCCGACGCCGAGCCCGTCAAGCGTATCGAGCAAATTGTCGTCCTCCACCCAGCGGTTGAGCATGGAATAGCTCGGCTGGTGGATGAGGCAGGGCGTGCCGAGCTCGCGCAGGATGTGCGCGGCCTCGCGGGTGCGCTGCGAGTTGTAGGACGAGATGCCGACATAGAGCGCCTTGCCCGAGCGCACGGCATGGTCCAGCGCCATCATGGTCTCTTCCAGCGGCGTTTCGGGGTCGAAACGGTGCGAATAGAAGATGTCGACATAGTCGAGCCCCATGCGCTTCAGGCTCTGGTCGAGGCTGGCGAGCAGATATTTGCGGCTGCCCCATTCGCCGTAAGGACCGGGCCACATGTCGTAGCCGGCCTTGCTGGAGATGATCAGCTCGTCGCGGTGACCGGCGAAATCGGTGCGCAGGATCTCGCCGAAGGCGGTTTCGGCCGAGCCGGGCGGCGGGCCGTAATTGTTGGCGAGGTCGAAATGGGTGATGCCGAGGTCGAAGGCCGTGCGGCAGATGGCGCGCTTGGTCTCGTGCGGCGTGTCGCCGCCGAAATTGTGCCACAGGCCCAGCGACACCGCCGGCAGCTTCAGGCCGGAGCGTCCGCAGCGGTTGTAGATCATGTCGTCATAGCGGTTTTCCGCGGGAACATAGGTCATGAAACGAGCCTCGAATGGTGCCGAACGCGCCGCTGCCGCCGCGCCCCTCGCGGAGAGCGGCATGGAGCATGTCGCACAGCGACAATGCGGAGCGGCGCGAGGGTGTCAAGGTGGCGGGCCAAGAATGTGCCTTCCCGACTCCGGTTTCGTGCCTTGCCTGGCAGGTTCTTTCGCAAGGAGCCGGACTCATCCGTGTGGCGCTTGCCGGCCGACAGGCACACCAGGCGCGTCGCCAGCCATTCCCGGCTCAAGCCGGCCCGGTCGGGCTCGCCAGATACTCTTCGATGATCTCCCGCATGCGGCTGGCATCGAAGCTCGGCCCGTGTCCGCCGTGGCCGATGCGGACCGGGAGGGTCTTCAGGCGCTCCATCGTTCGGCGATAGGCCGCCTTGTCGGAACCCGGAATGTCGTCGAGAAGCTCGGCGTCGTAGATCGCGTCGCCGCCGAAGAACACGCCATTGCCTTCATCGAAAAGGCCGATGCCGTCCGGCGAGTGGCCGGGCAGTTCGAGCACGGTGAAGCGCCGGTCGCCGAGGTCGATCATGTCGCCTTCGTCGAGGATGCGGGTGAGCGGCGCGGGCGTCAGCCGGTAGTCGGCGGGCACCCAGCCGGGGAAGGGCAGGCGGCTCACCGGTTCGGCGAGTTCGCGATATTCGTCCGCGAAGGTCAGTTCGTCCGGCATGGTGGCGAAGGCTTGCGCCGACCGGCGCGGGCCGAGCCGATGCCCGAACTCGTGCAGCCCGCCGACATGGTCGAGATGGATGTGCGTGGCGAGCGCCAGCACCGGCTTGCCGGGCGTCAGGTCCAGCGCGGGCCGGAGCGGCCGCAGGCCCATGCCGGTGTCGACGACGAGGTCGCAGTCCGCGCCGCGCACCAGCCAGATATTGGCGCTGAAATAGGGATGCACGAAGGGCTCGGTCAGCAGCGTGATCCGTGGGTCGATCTGCCGTCTGGCGAACCAGTCGCCGGCCATTTTCGCCTCCAATGGGGCAGCCTCAGGCGGCCGCGTCCTTCTGCGAGGCGGCCAGGGCGGCCTTAAGCGCATCGGCGCCGGCGGCCACGGTTTCGGGATGCGGCGAGAAGCGGGCGCCCAGCATCTTGCGGCCCAGCATATGATCGGCCGGGCGGTTGACGGATTCGATCGCGATCAGCCGGTTGCCGGCATAATGGTAGACCGAGAACCTGTTGTCGGCCACGTCGCCCACCACCACGGTGCTGTCGCTGGAGGCGGCAAGCCCGACCATCTGCAGCTTCATGTCGCCGATGTCCGACCAGAACCACGGCACGCTGTCGTAGTGGCCGGCATGGCCGAGAATGGTGCGCGCGGCAAGGCGTGCCTGGTCGGTGGCGTTCTGCACCGATTCCAGCCGCACATCGGCACCCGAGAACAGGTGGCGATAGTTGGCGACATCGCCGATGGCGAGGATTTCGGGCTGCGAGCTTCGCAGGCTGCCGTCGACGCGGATGCCGTTGGAGAGCGCCAGGCCGGCGGTATCGGCCAGCTCGACATTGGGCACCACGCCGATGCCGACGATCGCCATCCGCGCCGGCAGGCGCTCGCCGGTGGAGAGCATGGCGCCGGCGACATGGCCGTTGTCGCCTTCCAGCCGCTGGATCGTGGTCTGGGTCAGCACGCGGATGCCCATGTCCTCCAGCCGCTGGCGCACATGCGCCGAAATGGCCGGCGCGACCGCGCGGCCGAGCAGGCGTTCCTGCGCCTCCACCACCGTCACGCGGCGTCCGCCGAGCCGCAGCGTGGCGGCGATCTCCAGCCCGATGAAGCCGCCGCCGAGGATGACGACGTCTTCCGTGGCAGCGCTCAGCCCGCGGATCAGGCGCGCATCCGCCACCGAGCGCAGCGACAGCACGCCGCCGAGGTCGGCGCCGGCAAGCTGCAGCTCGCGCGGACGAGAGCCGGTGGCGAGGATCGCGGCATCGAAGGCGATATGGTCGCCGCCGGCAAGCTCGAGCCTGCGGCCGGCAAGATCGATGCGCTCCACCATCGTGCCGAGGCGCAGGTCGATCCTGTTGTTGGAATAGAAGACATCGGCGCGCAGCATCTGCGGCTGCGCGGCCGGATCCTTGATGAAGGTCTTGGAAAGCGGCGGCTTGTGATAGGGCAGCTCCGCCTCGTCGCCGACCAGCGTCACCGGCCCGTCATAGCCTTCCTCGCGCAGGCTGGCGGCTGCTTGAACACCGGCATGACCGGCACCGACAATAACCACGCCGTTCTTCATGGCACCTGGACTTTTCTTCTTCCGATCCAGAATAGGGCGCCGCATCTTCTTCCGGCTGTCTTGTTCCGACAGGGCGGCTGCCTTCCGGGTCGCACCTGGGACAGGTCGGTGTCAAGGCGGTCGCTTGCTGCGGGTCAGGCCACCGGCAAGGGCCGCCTGGTTGCCGGCCGGCTTGCCGCAAACTTGACACATATAGTTTAGAATAGTTCTAAACTATTGATTTATAAGGCATAATTTGTCGGATTCCGGTTGACTCCGCGGTCCATTCTGATTTTATGCATCGTGCCCCGAGGGGCGAACCTTTGATGTCTGGGCCTTGAACCCGTTCGATTGGAGGAAAAAGGTGTCTGTTTCTGCCTGCCCGCGCGGTTGCGCGCACTTCCCCTTGCCTGTCGAGAGCCTGCCGGTGTCGCGCTGATGTCGTTGCGGATCATTGATCATGACGGCCATCAGGGCTGCTATTTCGAGCGCACGCCGGAAAGGCTCGTGCTGGAAGGCTATCGCCGCTGGCTCGCCGGCTTCGAGACCGGCTCGGTCGCGCCGTGGGAGCTCGCCTTCTCGCTCTACAGCGAATTGCTCGGCCCGTCCGCCGGCCGGCGCGCGATGAGCGAGCTTTCGCATTTCGTGCGCACGCTGAGGCAATGCGCTGCCTGCCCGCTGCGCAGCTTCCCCTTCGGCGCGCATCATGTCTGCCGGGAGGAATGCATCACGCTCGGCCTCATTGCCGCCATCCAGCACGGACAGGAGGAGACGGCGCGGCTCTGCCTCGACGCCGTGGCCTGCCGCCCGCTGCAGAAATCGGTCGGCGAGGCGGCCGGCGGCTTCGCCGAAACCCTGTCCGACCTGGACCAGCAACTTCTGCCCATCCCGCAAAGCGCGATCGAGGACGTGCTGTCGCGGGCCGGGCGCATGACGATCCATTGACGAGGCGCATGATGAGAACGGCAGTGATGACGGTTCGCAACGCCCGCCTCGCGGCGGTGGCAGCCACGGCGGCGCTGACGGCTGCCGTGTTCATCCTTCCGGCCCAGGCGACCGTTTCGGCCGCCTCGCGGCAGGATGCGCAGGCGCCGAAGACCATGCATTCCCGCGCGCTCCACTAGAGTCGCGGCCGACGAATTCCAGCCAAGCGGCGCAGGGCGCGCCGCCAGCCAGCCAGAGCAAGACATGCTTGTATGCCACTGTAACCTGATAACGGAGCAAGAGATCGAGGAGGCGATCATCGAACTTCTCCAGGCCGACCCCTGGCACCTGATCGTGCCGGCGAAGGTCTATCATTATCTGCAGAAGCGCGGACGCTGTTGCGGCTGCTTCCCAAATGTGGTGGAAACGATCATTCGGGTCACCGAGCACTATCACCTGAACTCGATGACGAGCGAGGGGGATGTCGTTTCACACCTGGACCGCGTGAGGGATTTGCGGGTCCAATATGGGAGCAGAAGCCATGAAAGGCGAAAAACAGGTCATCGAGCGGCTTAACGAAGCACTGTTTCTGGAGCTCGGCGCCGTCAATCAATACTGGCTCCACTATCGCCTGCTGGACGACTGGGGCTACACCAGGCTCGCCAAGAAGGAGCGTGAGGAATCCATCGAGGAAATGCACCACGCCGACAAGCTGGTGCAGCGCATCATCTTCCTCGAAGGCCACCCCAACCTGCAGTCCCTGGCGCCGCTGCGCATCGGCCAGAACGTCAAGGAAGTGCTCGAGGCCGATCTTGCCGGCGAGTATGACGCCCGCACCTCCTACAAGAAGTCGCGCGAAATCTGCCAGGAGCTGGGCGACTACGTGACCATGAAGCTCTTCGAGGAACTGCTGAAGGACGAGGAAGGCCATATCGACTTCCTCGAAACCCAGCTCCAGTTGCTCAACGACATCGGCGAAGCCAAATACGGCCAGCTCAACGCCGACCCGGCCAACGACGCCGAATGATCGCTTCCCCCCGCGGCGCCTTTCCCGGCGCCGCTTTCATATCCGGCAGACAAGCTCTTTTGCAGGGGCCGGAGCAGAAATCACGAGCCGGGAAACCAATTCCGAATACCGAAACGCAGCCCAAGGGCAACCAGCTATTGTCAGGCCGCTTCAATCAGCACGGAGCTTGGCAAATGTTCCCTCGCACCCAGCACTTCCATTCCGACGATGCGCCCCTGCGCATCGTAGTCGAGCACGATGCCAGAGGAAACCTCTTCGCTTTCCTCAATCGGTTCGCTCGAGAACCGGATGTAGGCCGCATTGGCTTCAGGGTCATATTCAAGTTTCAACGTCATATCGGCCTTCTCGCCCGACGATCCAGAAATGCCGAGATTATACGGATTTCATCTGCTGTTTCCATGCAGACCACACGCAACACCCGTCCACCTCTTTCCTCAATTACGCGAAAACGTCTCTCCACTCCTCCCCCTCCCGGGTCGGTCTGGCGCCAAGCGGGAAAACGGGCTGTTTTCTCAATCCAACCCTTTTCCAGCTGACGCTCGCGCAATGCAGTCTCGGCATGAGACGTGTAAGTGATCGTCTTGGCCTCATCCATGTGCTCAACCTATAGGAATGTTATCATATCGGATGCAGGCTACAACAACTAAAAAAAGAAAAAGTAAATCAAACTCAACTTTAGGTAGTTTAGCCCGAGGTTTCGAATTGCAGGTATGCGCCGGGCGAATTGACGAAACCCGCAAAGCGGACGATAGAACGCGGCCATGAACACGCCCTCCAAGAACTTCCCCGTCGTCGGCGTCGTCCGACTTCCCGAAGCGAACGACCTGGAGCTGCCCGCCTATGCCACGGCTGGCGCAGCAGGCATGGACCTGCGCGCCGCGGTGCCGGAAGACCGGCCGCTCCTCATCCTTCCCGGCCGGCGCGCATTGGTGCCGACCGGCCTGATCTTCGAAATCCCCGAGGGCTTCGAGGGCCAGATTCGCCCCCGCTCCGGCCTTGCCTTCAAGCACGGCATCACCTGCCTCAACACGCCCGGCACCGTCGACAGCGACTATCGCGGCGAGGTGAAGGTGCTGCTGATCAACCACGGCGACGAGGACTTCTACGTCGAGCGCGGCATGCGCATCGCGCAGATCATCTTCTCCCCGGTGACGCAACTGAAGCTCGAGGAGCGCAGCCTTGCCGGCTCGACCGGTCGCGGCGCGGGCGGCTTCGGATCGACGGGGCACGCATGACCCAGCCCAGGCTTGTCATCTTCGATTGCGACGGCGTGCTGGTCGACACCGAAAACACCGTCAACAAGGAACTGTCCGGCTGGCTGCGCAGGGCCGGGATGGACGTGGATTACGAATACTGCCGCAAGACCTTCTCCGGCCGCAGCATGGTGTCGGTGCAGAAGGAGGTCGAGGCGCAGGGCTACAGCCTCGGCGAGGATTTCGTCGAGCGCTGGAATGCCGGCCTGCCGGACCTGTTCAGCACGCATGGCGTGGAAGCCATCCCGCATGTGCGCGACTTCATCGAGGCGGTGCGGGCAAGGGGAATCGCCTATTGCGTCGCCTCTTCCGCGCGCGTCTCCAAGATGCATGTGACGCTCGGCCGGACGGGGCTCCTGCCTTATTTCGAGGACGTGCTGTTCAGCGCCAGCATGGTCGGCCGCGCCAAGCCGTTCCCGGATCTTTTCCTGCATGCTGCGGCCACCATGGGCTTCGAGCCGGCGGATTGCATCGTCATCGAGGACAGCGTGCCGGGCACGCAGGCCGGCATCGCGGCCGGCATGCGCGTCTTCTCCTACCACGGCGACCCGCACACCAACCGCGACGGCCTGGCGGCCGCGGGAGGCATATTGTTCGATGACATGCGCCATCTGGCAGGAATGATACCGCTCGGCTGAAACCCGGGTTTGCGGCGCCACATTCCCGTGGCTAGTATGGCGCCGTTCCATCCTGTTTCGAGGTCGGTGCAATGGATAAGGGTGCGGTCTTTCGCAAGCTGCATGAGGCGCTCGGCGCCTTCGTCATCCCCAATCCTTGGGACATCGGCACGGCGAAGCTGCTCGCCGCCGCCGGCTTCAGGGCGCTGGCCACCACCAGCGCCGGTTTCGCCTTCTCGCGCGGCCTGCCCGATGGCGGCGTGCCCTTCGACGTGATGATCGCGCATTGCAAGGAACTGGCCGGGGCCACCGAGCTGCCGGTGTCGGCCGATCTGGAGAAGGGCAAGGGCGACACGCCCGAAAGTGCTGCCGAAACCATCTTCGCGGCGGAGGCGGCCGGGCTTGCCGGCTGCTCGATCGAGGATTTTTCCGGCGATCCCGAGCGGCCGATCTACGATTTCCCGCATGCGGTCGAGCGCGTCGCGGCGGCGGCGCAGGCCGCGCGCGCGTTGCGGCGCGATTTCGTCCTCACCGCGCGCGCCGAGAACTTTCTCCACGGCCGCCCCGATCTCGACGACACGATCAGGCGGCTGCAGGCCTTCGAAAAGGCCGGCGCCGACGTGCTCTATGCGCCGGGCATCACCGATGTCGAGACGGTACGCACGATCTGCTCGGCCGTGTCGAAGCCCGTCAACGTGCTGGCGGTGCCGGGCTTCACCGTGGCGGCGCTGGCCGAGGCCGGCGCAAGCCGCGTCTCGCTCGGCTCCAGGCTGACGACCTACGCCTTCGGCATGCTGCAGAAGGCGTCTCGGGAAATGCTCGAGCAAGGCACTTTCGACTTCTCGCGCGACGGCATGACCTTCGCCGCGCTTCAGGGCATGTTTGCGCGGCCTGCCGGAATGTTTTGAACGAAATCGCGGCGGTGGCGTTCATCTTCACGCGCAGAATGTGAAGGAGAAGGCCAATGCCAGCCATCGGCAAGGCAAGAATAGCGATCCTCGCCACCAACGGATTCGAGCAATCCGAGCTGGAAGTGCCGCGCAGAAAGCTCATGGACGCCGGCGCCACCGTGGAAGTCGTCTCCCTGCAGGAGGGCGAGATCACCGGCTGGGAAAGGAAGGACTGGGGCCGCTCGGTCAAGGTCGACCGGACGCTCGGCTCGGCCAGGCCATCGGACTATGATGCGCTCGTCCTGCCCGGCGGAGTGATCAACCCGGACCTGTTGCGCGTCGAGCAGGCCGCGATCGGGTTCATCCAGCAGTTCCACGAAACCGGCAAGCCGGTCGCGGCGGTCTGTCACGCCCCCTGGCTGCTGGTGGAAGCCGGACTGATCACGGGCAGGCGCGCAACCTCCTACAGGTCGATCCGCACCGATGTCATCAATGCGGGCGCCAAATGGGAGGACAGCGCCGTGGTGCGCGACGGCAACATCATCACCTCGCGCCAGCCCTCCGACCTCGATGCCTTCACCGCGGCCGTCATCGAAGCCGTGGAAGGCACGGGTTCGACGCACCGCTCCGCCGCCGAATAGCTGCGCCGCCGGCCCAGCCCGCTCCGGCATGGCCGCGACCGGGCCGAAGGCGAACCGGCGGCAGGGATGTTCGAGAGCATCAAGGGTTGACGCTTTACCAGAGCCGTTGCACACGTCACAAAGGCGCAACGGCATGGCGCGATCGTCGCGCATGCCGGCCTGTTGTTCGGGCAAAGGCGGAACTGTTCGAGGGGTGACGGATGGCAACGGTGGCGATGCGCATGATCGCGGCGGCTCTGCCGCTGCTCTTCCCTGTGGGCCTTGCCCGCGCCGAGGACGCCGACATCGCGACGCTGAAAGCCTCCCTCAGCCGCGAAATCCAGACCTGCTGGCTGGCCCCGACGCCGAAAGCCGGGCAGAAGCCGTCCGTCATCGCGCTCTCCGTGCGGCTCAACCGGGACGGCTCGCTCGCCGCGCCGCCGGTCGCGGTCGACCCGCAGCCCGACGAATATTCCGCACAACTGGTTCAGAGCGCGGTGCGCGCGGTGCAGCGCTGCGCGCCCTTCCAGAGCCTCTCCGCGCAGAAGGTTCCCTATAGCGCGTGGCGCGAACTCACGCTCCGCTTCGATCCGCCATATCCTGGCGGTGAATAGGCCGCGGGCCTTCGGTCCCGTGACGGGCGGACAGCGCGGGGCCTCGCGGCGCGGTGGTGCACGGTCCCGGCGGGCAGCTCGGCAGGCCCCCGGCGGCAAATCTACTTCAGCTCGATCTCGATGAAGGCATATTCGCCGTCATTGGCGTTGATGACGTCGTGCTCCACGCCCTCCGAGCGGAAATAGGGTACGCCCTTCTTCATCTCGGCAAGCGACTCGCCGTCCCTGGTCAGGAGCTTCACCTTGCCGTCCATCAGCGGCACGACGACATAATCGTGGCCGTGGCGGTGCCAGCCGGTGCTGGCGCCGGGCGCAAAGCGCCACTCGGTGACGACGACGCGGTCATTGTCGATGAAGACGGTCGGTTTGGCGGGTGTGGTCATCTTTCTACTCCCCTTTCATGCGCATGACCGCATCTGGGGACGGAAAAGCCGGGCCGGGGAGAGCCAGACCGGCCCGTTCGAAGACGCCAAAAGAAAAGCCCGGCGCGAGGCCGGGCTTCGAAACATCTTTTCCCAGCGGATCAGGCAGCGCCGCCGATCCAGCTCGACAGGGCCGTCTTGGGGGCCGCGCCAACCTTGATGTCGGCCACTTCGCCGCCCTTGAAGATCATCAGGGTCGGGATGGAGCGCACGCCATACTGCGCGGCCAGCTCCGGATTCTCGTCGATGTTGAGCTTGGTGATCTTCACCTTGCCGGCGAGTTCGTTCGAAATCTCTTCCAGCGACGGGCCGATCATCTTGCAGGGGCCGCACCATTCGGCCCAGAAGTCCACCACAACCGGACCTTCAGCGTCCAGCACATCGGACTTGAAATTGCTCTTGTCGACCTTGACCGTGGCCATGATGAAATCCTTTCGGGGTAAGAAGTCGCGCTATATATGGTGCCAGCCCTGCGGGCCTTCAAGCAGAGTTTGTGTCACGACACGCTGAGTCGAGCAAGGGCGTCGTCCATCGCCGCTTCGGGAATCCGGATCAGTCCCGGGATTTCGGTGAACAGCAGCGCGGCCGACACGCGCCGCCCCGGATAGAGCGATTTCAGCAGCGCGCGATAGAGCGCGAGCTGCGTGACATAGGCGAGCGGCACCTGTTCGAAGGCGGCGGGCGCGGGCCGGTTGGTCTTGTAATCGACGATCAGCACCTCGTCGGCCGTCACTGCCAGCCGGTCGATCTTGCCCGAAACCGTGCGCTCCCTGCCCTTGACCGTGACGCTGCCCATGATTGCCACCTCGGCGCGCGAGCCGGGCGCGAACAGCGGCGCAAATTCATGCGACGCCAATATCGCCTCGACGGAGGCCAGCAAGGCTTGCCGCTCCTGCGCGTTCCATGACGCGCCGGCGCGGGCGAGATAGCGCAGCGCGGCGGGCTGGCGGTCCGCCTCGGCCATGCCGGGCAGCATCTGCAACAGCCTGTGCAGCACCAGGCCGCGCGCAATAGCGAAGCCGGGTTCCATTTCCGGGTCGAGCACGGGCGAGCGGGTGGAAACGACCGGCTCGGACGTTTCCTCGATCAGCGCCGAGGCGCCCGACGGCGACAGCGGGCGCGGCAGGAGCTCGACCGCGCGCAGTTTTTCCAGCAGCTCCGGCGGGATGCTCGCCGCCGGTTCTCCGCCCTTGGCCATCGGCGGTTCGGCCATCACCTGCATTGCCGGCAGCGGCGTCACGCGGAAACGGTGGACGATCGTGTCCGGCGCGGCGGGATGGGCGCGTTCCTCGCATTTGCCCGACGCGATCAGCGCCGTGCTGACCAGCGCATGCCAGGTGGCCGGGTTCTGCGCCCGCTTGCCGTGATAGCCGCAGACGATCAGCCGATCCTCGGCCCGCGTCATGCCGACATAGAGCAGGCGGCGATATTCGTCGTCGGCGCGCTCCTTCAGCGTGTCCGACATGGCCTGCGAATAGAGGTTCTTCACGTCGCTGCCCGAGCGCCAGAGATAGCCCTTTGTCCGGCGCAGCTCCTCGCCCTTGGCCTCGAAGGGCATCAGGCGCGGCAGATGCTGGTCGCTGAAGGGGGCCGCGCCGCCATCGACCAGGAACACCACCGGCGCTTCCAGCCCCTTGGAGGCATGCGCGGTCATGATGCGCACCTCGTCGCGCGTCTGGTCCATCTCGCGCTTGATCTCGGGCCCGGCGCTCTCCAGCGTGGCGAGGAAGGATTCGAGCCCCGGCAGGCCGGTCCGCTCCTCGGCGAGGCAGAAGGACAAAAACTCGTCGAGGATATCGCCGGCGTCCTGCCCCAGCCGCGAAATCATCGCCTTGCGCACGCCGTCGCGGCCGAGAAGGCCCGAATAGAACTCGAACACCGGCTTGTAGGCGGCTTCAGTCGCCCAGTTGTCCAGACGCTTGGCCACTTCGGCCAGTTCCGGCGCGCTTTCGGCTTTGCGGCGCAGCGAGGTGTAGAGCGAGACGCCGGCGGGGCGTCCGTAAGCCAGATCGAACAGCGTTTCCTCGCTCAGCCGGAAGATCGGGCTTTTGAGGATCGCGGCAAGCGAAAGATCGTCCTCGGGCTGGATGAGGAAGCGGCCAAGGGCCATCAGGTCCTTCACCGCGATATGGCCCGGCAGGCTCAGGCGGTCGGCGCCGGCCACCGCGATGCCCCGGTTCTTCAGGCTGCGCGCAAGCGCGTGGACGAAGCGGTCGCGCTTGCGCACCAGCACGATGACATCGCCGGCCGACAGAAGCTTGCCGCTGCCCTCGATGATCTCGCCCGAGCGGATCCAGTTCTGGATGGTGGCGGCGACGTTTTCGGCCACCCGCACGGCCGGCGCATGGGCATGGTCAATGGCCTGCGTCCAGTCGTCCGGCTCCTCGGCCACGTCCGCGCCGATCGACGGCCAGACCTCGACATAGCCGGGTGCGCCGGCGCGGATGGCATTGTGCTGCACCGGGCCGGGATCGAGCGTGAGGCCGCGCCGCGTCTCCTCGCTGGCAAACACGGTGTCGACGGCCTGCAGCACGTCGTCGGTGGAGCGGAAGGAGAGCGTGAGCTTGACCGGCTCGAAATTGCCGTTGGCGGCGCGCACGCGCTGCGAGAATTCATGGCCGGTGCGAGCAAAGGATTCCGGCGCGGCACCCTGGAACGAATAGATCGACTGCTTTTCGTCGCCCACGGCAAAGACCGTGCGGTGGACATTGTCGCGCGCGCTTTGGCCGGCGAAAAACTCCTCGGCCAGGCGCTTCACCACCTCCCACTGGTCGGGGCTGGTGTCCTGCGCCTCGTCGAGCAGGATGTGGTCGATGCCCTTGTCGAGCTTGTACTGCACCCAGGGGCCGGCATCCTGCCGGGCGAGCAGGCGCACCGTGCGGGTGATGAGGTCGTTGAAGTCGAGGAAGCCCCGCCCGGTCTTCAGCCGCTCGTAGCGGCCGATCAGCCAGTCGGCGATGGTGAGGACCGCGCGCGTGCCATCCAGCATGCGGAACATGGCCAGCCGGTCGGACGTGGCGATGATCGCGGCGGCGGCCGCCGAATAGCGCTCGGCCAGATCCGGCATGCGGTCGTGCAGCGCCTTCTTGAAGGTCTTTACCGGGTCGTAAGGATCGCCGTCGGACTTCAAAAAGCCTTTTGCGAGCAGTTTCAGCCGCGCGATCGGGTCGCGCTCCTCGAAGGCGCGCGCGGCGTCGGGAATGATGCTGTCCAGCGCGCGGCGCGCATCGACGGCCTCCGCTGCCAGCGCGAATTCGGCAAAGACATCGGCGGGAAAGCCGGGCAGGGGCCAGATGGAGTCGGCAATGCCCTCGGCGGTATCGTCCGGCGCAAAGCCGAATTCCTCGAACAGCGCCGGATAGTCGGGATCATGGCCGATGGCGTCGATGAAGGCGCGCAAGCCGTCGCGCTTGGCGACGATCTCGGCGAGCAGCGCGTCCAGCCCCGCCTCGCCGCCGCGCTCCAGCACCATGGCGAAGGCTTCGGCCAGCTCGGGATGATCGGCGGCCACCGCGCCCGTCACCATCTCGCGGCGGGCGGTGGCGAACAGAGTCTCTTCCATCAGCGGGTCGAGCATCTGGAAATGGGCGGCGATGTTGGCCTCCAGCGGGAACTGGTGCAGCACCGATTCGCAGAAGGCGTGGATGGTCTGGATCTTCAGGCCGCCCGGCGTCTCCAGCGCCTCGGCGAACAGCCGTCGCGCGCGGCGCAGCTTGTCGGCGTTCGGCGCCCGGCCCTCCAGCTTTTCGATCTCGGCGCGCAAGGCCGCGTCGTCCAGCATGGTCCATTTCGACAGATTGCCGAAGACGCGGTTGGACATGTTGGCGGCGGCCGCTCGCGTATAGGTGAGGCACAGGATTTTCGACGGGTCCGTGCCTTCGAGCAAAAGCCGGATGACGCGCTGCGACAGCACATGCGTCTTGCCCGAGCCGGCATTGGCCGACACCCAGACGGAATTTTGCGGGTTGGCAGCCTTGGCCTGCCGCTCAATGGTTTCGATGGGAATGGGCGGAAACTTTTTCATTCCTCGCCCCCCGATTCGCCCGCATTGTCGCCGCCGGCCGACCATTCCAGCACGCGCGCCAGATGGTCGTAGTCGCCGTCCGTCTCGCCCTCGCGGAACGGCAGCGCGCGCGACAGGTAGCCGGTGTCGGCGCGGCTATAATGTTGCAGCAGCACCTCCAGCCGTTGCCAGGCCTCCTCCGCCAGATCGCCGGCTGGGCGGGGCTTGCGGTTGTAGTCGAGGATGGATTCCTCGAACACTTCGCCGTTTGGTTTGAAGCGCACGAAGGCGAGGTCCGCCGGCTGCAACGATCCGAGGTCGTGGAACGCGCCGCGCTTCAGCAGCGCCCCCTCCAGCGCGAGCTGCGGGGCCAGCAGCGTGTGCGCCTGTGCCTTGGAGGGCGAGGAGCCCGTCTTGTAGTCGATGATGTCGGCCATGTCGGCGGCGAGCAGATCGACGCGATCGGCATAGCCCGACAGCGTCACGCCGGAAGCGCCGACCGGCGTCTTTTCGGCGCGCGCCTCCGGGTGGCGGGCCTTTGTGCCGAGGGCGCGGCCGCGCTCCCAGACGATGATGTTCTCGGCCAGTTTCTCGAAGCGCGGCCACCACACGGCGCGCACGTCTTCCGGCAGATTGGCTTCGTCGAATGCGGCGCGGCCGGCCTCGATCAGCACGGCGAGCGCGGTGTCCGCCCTCGGATCGACGCCGGAGGTCGTAAAGCGGTGCATGATGTCGTGGAACAGCGTGCCGCGCTCGGCCGCACCCGGATCGCGCACCAGCTCTTCCAGCTTCATCAGCTTGAGGATGCGCTTGGCATAGATCGCATAGGGGTCGCGGCGCAGCGTCTCGATCTCGGTAACCGAGAAATGGCGCGGCCGGGCATCCACCGGCGGCTTCGGCTGCGGGCGTTCGGCGAAGGGGATTTGCGGCCCGGCATCCAGCGCGCGCGCCCAGCCGAGCAGTTCCTCGCCACGGGCGCGCATGGCGGCAGCCGTGGCCGGCCCGGCGAAGGTGAGGATGCGTTGCAGCCAGCGCGAGGGCACGGCCGGTGCATCGCCCGACCGCGCCGAGCGCGTCAGCATCACTCGCGGCGTGCCCAGCGCCATCTGGAAGTCATGCGCCGACTGGCCGATGCGCCGCTCCGGCGGCTCGAGCTCGATGCCGGTCTTCATCAGCCGCGACATGAAGCGGTCGGCCTGCGCCTTGCGCGGCCACACGCCCTCGTTCAGCCCGCCGACGATGAGCGTGTCGACGCTCAGCAGGCGGGCTTCCAGTGCGCCCCAGATCGAGACGCGGCCGTCGCCGCCATGCGCCGGCTTCACCACCTCCGGCGCAACCAGCGCTTCGGCCACGTCGGGCCATTCGTCGGCCGCGAAGGAGAAGGGCGCGGTGGCGGCCACCAGCCCGCGCAGCAGGTCGGCCAGCTTTTCGCCCGCCTCGCCGCCATAGAGTTCGGTCAGGCTGCCATCGGCGCTGCGGCCAAGCGCTTCGAGCACGGTGACGGTGGCGCGGACGATGGCCGCAAGCTCCACTTCCGTTTCGCCCCGGAAGGCGACCAGCGGCGCCAGCGCCTCGTCGAGGCGGGCGAGCACGGCGCGGGCATCGGTGAGCCGCCTTTCGCTGAGGCGCGTTTCCCAGAACGGTTTTCGCGTTTCGCCTGCCAGCCCGGCAAGGCGTTCCTCGAACAGGGCGCCCAGATGGGCGACATCCGGCCTGCCGGTGCCGCCGCGCAGCGCCACCAACTCGATGGTTTCGGCGGCATGCCTAACTTGGCGTCGCTCCATGCCGAGCGACAGCAGCGGATGTTTCAGCAGCGACAGCACCGAGACCGGGTCGCCTGGTCGGAACGCTGCCTCCAGCATGATGCGCAGCAGCGCGCCGGGCGGCGTGTTGGCAAGCGGCGTGCCGCCGGAATCATTGGCCTGGATGCCGAAGCGCAGCAGTTCGGCCGAAACGCGCCGGGCAAGGTTGCGGTCGCCGGTGACGAGGGCCGCCTTGTGGCCGGGATCGGCAATCGCGTGACGCAGGGCAAGCGCGATCGCCACCGCCTCGTCGCGCTCGCTCGCCGCTTCCAGAAGGGTCACGCCGGCAAAGGCGCTTTCAACGTCCTGCTCGGAAATTCCCGCCCTCTGGCCGGCCCACATATCCGTGGTTTCGGCCGGCAGCAAGGCTTGCGCCACCAGCGCATCGCGCAGCGCCTGTGCGGGCACAACGTCGCCGATCTCCTCGACATCCGCGCGCAAGATGCCGATCTTCTTCAACAGCTTGGCAAGGCCGTATTGCGGATGGCCGAGCACGGCGGCGGGGACGGTTTCCGCCGAGATGACCGACCAGGAGCGCTCGTCCATGCCCCGGTCGAGGCCGGGCAGCACCACCGCGCCGCGCGGCAGCCGCGCGATGGCCGACAAAAGCTCGGCGGTGGCGGGAATGGAGCCGGTGGAGCCTGCGGCGATGACGGGTCCTTGCGGCGGCCGTTGGCTGAGCCGCTCCGCCTCCAGCCGGATCAGCGCATTGCGATGCGCGGCCGGATTGGAGCGGTCGAGCTCGGCCAGAAGGTTCGGCCAGGCGGTCATGACGATTTCGAGGAAATCGAGCGTCACCTGCCACCAGTTGGCGAGGTCGCCGGAGACCAGATCGTGAAGCCGCGCCCAGTCGGACCCTTCGGTTTCGATCTCGTCCATCAGCCCGGCCAGATCGCGCGCCAGCCATACCGCGTCGGCGGCCGAGGCGGGAACGACGATTTCCTCCTCGAAGAGGCTGGCGACATGGGCCGGCAGCCGCCGCTTCCAGCTCCGCACCAGAGGGGCGAGCAACAGCAGGCGGTCGATTGATCCGATCGGCGGCGCAAGATCGATCTCGCCTGCGCCTTCCGGCGCGAACAGCGCCTCGTCCTCGTCGAATTCGCCGAGCGGCCGGATCGTCGGCAGGATGGCCGAGCCGCCTTTCGCCTTCTCGACGAAGACGCTGCGCAGCTCGCGCGCGGCGCGGCGTGTCGGCACGTAGATGGTGACGTCGGCCAGCGCCAGCGGGTCGCCGTCGAAGGAAAAATCCGGGATCAGCCGGCCGTCGAGCAGGCTTTCGGCCAGCGTCGGCAAGAAGGCGGCACCGGGCGGAATGGAGAAAAGGCGGGGGACGGCGCGTCCGCTCATGCGTCCTGCGCCGCCATGGCGCGGGCGATCGCCGCTTCGGCCGGGGCGATGGCGTCGGGCGTGCCGACGGTGATCCAGCGGCCTTCCATCTTCATGCCGTAAAGCCGGCCGGCGGCGATGGCGCGGTCGAAATAGAGGTTGAGGGAGTGCGGCGTAGCCTCGGCCCCGGCAAAGACGCGCGGGTGGATGATCGCCGCGCCGGCATAGATCAGGCCGGCCGGGTCGCCCGCCGCGCGCTTCAGCGTGCCGTCGGGGCCAAGCAGGAAATCTGTGCCGCCGCTGTGGCCGGTTGCCGAGGGGATATCTGCAAGCATGATGAGAATATCCATTCTCGAGCCGTCCCATGCAAGGGCCAGGCGTTCGAGATTGGGCTGGTCGCGGTCGATCCAGAAGGTGTCGGCGTTGATGACCAGAAAGGGCTCGACACCGAGTTCCGGCAATGCCTTGACGATGCCGCCGGCGGAATCGAGCAGCCCGTCGCTTTCGTCGGAGATCGTCACGGCCGGCTGCCGGCGCCCGGCGACATGGGCGACGATCTGCTCCGGAAAATAGTGGACGTTCACCACCGCCTTCGCCACGCCGGCGTCGGCCAGGCTGTCCAGCCCCCAGTCCAGCAGCGTCTTGCCCGCCACCCGGACAAGCGGCTTCGGCATGGTGTCGGTGATCGGCCGCATGCGCTTGCCCAGCCCGGCGGCAAGGACCATGGCGGTTTCAGGCATGCGTGTCGTCAAAGTTCTACGTCCCCGGTGAAGCCGTGAACCTGATAGAAATCGCGCAATTCGGCAAGGGCGGGATGGGCCAGCGCCCGGCGCAGATAGTCGCGGATGCGCGGCAGGTGCTTCAGATAGCCGGGCTTGCCGTCGCGGCGGTCGAGCCGCACGAAGATGCCGAGGATCTTGGAATTGCGCTGCGCGGCCATGATGGCATAGGCCTCGGCGAACGCTTCGACATCGAAATCGCCGGCGGCCTGCCGCGCCGCGACATAGGCTTTCGTCGCGGCCGCCTCGATCTCCTCCGGCACGGTCACGCGCGCATCCATGGCGAGCGAGGCGACGTCATAGGCCGAGGGGCCGATCAGCGCGTCCTGGAAGTCGATGATGCCCAGCCGGTCGAAGCCTTTGCGCCCGGCGCGCCAGATGATGTTGGGCGAGTGGAAATCGCGCTGCACGAGGCTCTTTTCGGCGCGTTCCAGCCGGTCGATCAGGGCGTTCCAGAGCCGAAGGTATTCGACGCGCAATTCGGCATCGGCCGGCTTGCCGGTCGCCGCCGGCACATACCAGTCGAGCAGCAGCTCGACCTCGATCAGCATGGCGTCGCGGTCGAAGGGCGGCACGGTGTGCACGATGCCGGGCGCGACCTCGATATGGTCCTGCCATGACTTGCCGTGCAGCATGGCCAGCAGTTCGGCGGCGGCGACATAACGCTCTTCCACCGGCTTGCCATCGATCAAAAAACCTTCCGAGCCGAGATGCTCCATCAGCAGGAAGCCGTCTTCCAGGTCCTGCGCATGGATTTCCGGCACGCTGACGTCCGCGTCGCGCAGCGCATGGTCCACCGCCACGAAGGCGGCGACGGTGCGCGCGGTGTGGGCGATCTCGGCATAGGCCTTGCCGGCGCGGACCGGCGGACCCAGAACCAGCTCGGGCGAGTTCATGAGAACGCGCGGCGCGTGGCCTTCGAGCGAGACGGTTTCGTAGGAACGCGCCGAGGCGTCGCCCGTGAGATGCGCGCGCGAGGCCTCGCCCCAGCCGGAGCGCGCCAGAAAATCACGGATGGCGAAGGAGCGCGCGAGGCGGGGGGCGGCGCTGGCGTCCGGCACGATGATGCGGGCGCGGCGGCCGGCGCCTTCCTCGGTGAGCTCGATGCGGATGGCGTTCCGCGGCATGCGGTGGCCGGCCTTTTCGGGCCATTCGACAAGGGCCGCGCCCTGCTCCAGCGCATCATCGAAGCCGAGCTCGTCCAGCTCCTCTTCGGACGACAGACGGTAGAGGTCGAAATGCTGGATGGGCAGGCGGCCCTCATAGACCTGCACGAGCGTGAAAGTCGGGCTCGGCACGTCCAGCTCGGGGTCGCCGGCCAGCGCGCGGATCAGGCTGCGCGCCAGCGTGGTCTTGCCGGTGCCGAGGTCGCCATGCAGCGCCAGCACATCGCCGCGCCGCAAGGCCAGCGCCAGATCCTCGCCCAGACGCAGGGTTGCCCGCTCATCCGGCAGGAAGCGCTCGAAAACTGTTTCGGCCATCGAGACCGCTACTCCGCCGCCTGGCGAACGCCGGTCGGCATGTTGGGGAACAGGCAGATCACGGTCGTGCCGCGATCCTGGCCGGTCTCGATGCGCACCGAGCCGCCATGCAGCTCGACGAAGCTCTTGACGATGGACAGGCCAAGCCCCGCGCCGCGCCGGCGGCCGCCGTTCACACGCGGCTCGAAGCGGCGGAACACGGTGTCGAGGATTTCCGGCGGCATGCCGGGGCCGTCGTCATGCACGGCAAATTCCACGCCCTGCGCGGTCTGGCGGCAGGCGAGCGAGACGGTGCTTGCCTCGGGCGCATAATTGGCGGCGTTGCTGAGCAGGTTGTAGAGAATCTGGCGGATGCGCGTCTCGTCGCCGTGGAAGCTCTGCGGCGCCTCAGCGGTGTCGATGGTCAGGCGGATGCCGTGCTCGTCCATGCGGTCCGACACCAGCTCGGCGGCGGCCGCGATGGTCTGGTCGACGCGCACCTCGCCGACCTCCAGCTCCATGATGCCGGCATCGACGGTGGCCAGGTCGAGGATGTCGTTGACGACGGTGAGCAGCACGGCCGAGGACGAGCCGATATGCTCCAGATATTCGCGCTGGCGCGGCGCCAGCGGCCCGGTGGCGGGCAGCGCCAGAAGCTCGGTGAAGCCGATGATGTTGGTGAGCGGCGAGCGCAGCTCGTAGGACACGTGCTGGACGAAGTCGTTCTTGAGCTGGTCGGCGCGCTGCAGCGCCTCGTTCTTGTCCTTCAGCGCGCGCTCGACGTTCACGCTGTCGGTGATGTCGACGAAGGTGATCATCACCTGGCCGTTGGGCAGGTGGATCACCGCATAGCGCAGCACCGTGCCGTTGCTCAGCTCGGTCTGGCCGCGCCCGTCGCGCCGCTCCTCGTCGAAGCCGGTGACGGCGGCGACGAAATTGGCCCAGGGGCTGTCCTTGGCCAGCGTGTCGCACTGGGCGCGGATGGCCGAGATATGCGTGTTGCCCTGCACCAGCCCGGAGGACAGGCCCCACAGGCTGATGAAGGCCGGATTGGAGAGGCGGATGCGCCCGTCCGGCCCGAACACAGCGACGCCCTCGGTGAGATTGTCGAGCGTTTCGCCCTGCACGCGCACGGCGGCATTGTAGCGGCTTTCGAGATTGATGCGCTCGGTGACGTTCTCGAACACCCAGGTGACGCCGCCCTTGGGCTGCGGATTGGCGATGACGCGCAATGTGCGGCCGTCCGGCAGGTGCCACCAGTGCTCCTGCGATTCGACGGCGCGATAGGCTTCGAGCAGGTTTTCCTTCCAGCGCCGCCATTCCGGCTGTTCGGCGAGCTTGCCTTCGCTGCGCAGCCTGTCGAGCAGCAGCGCGTTGTCGGGCGCGCTGTCGAGGAAGCCGGCATCGAGGTCCCAGAGCTTCTGGAACGCCTGGTTGAAGAAGCGCAGCTTCTGCTGCTCGTCGAAAATGGCAACCGGCGTGGTGAGCTGGTCCAGCGTGTCGGCATGGCTGCGCACCAGCCGCTCATATTCCTCACGGATCGCCTCGATGCCGCTGGCGTCCACGGCGATGCCGGCGGCCCCCTCGGTGCTGGCGAAATCGGTGACGGCGAACTTGCGCCGGTCGCCGCCGATCACGGTCGACAGCGTCTGCTCGAAGACGGGATGCGCGGCATGCTGGCGGGCGATCTCGTCGCGCGCGCTGGAGCCGAGGAACTCCTTGCCCTCGCGCAGCACCGCCTCGGGCGTCGCCGCCTCCACCGCTTCGGCATAGGCGCGGTTGACCCAGCGCAGCCGGCCATCGGCGCTGCGCAGCCAGAACGGCATCTTCAGCGCGTCGGCCAGGCCGATCATGTTGTCATAGTCGGCGGCCAGGCGCTGGTTTTCCAGCTTCAGCCGGGCAAGCTCGCGCTGCGTGTGCGACAGCGAGACGAAGCGCAGCAGCGTGTGCGAGGCCGTCTTGCGGCCCTGCACTTCGAGCGGCGTGGCGCTGTGGGTTTCGACGATCAGATCGAATTGCGCGCCTTTTTCGCGCAGGCCCGCCACCGCGCGGTCGAGGGCAGCGGCCGAGCGCGGAGAAAGCCAGCGGCCGAAGGCGAGGAAGGCTGCGCGGTCCTCGGGCGCGGCGGCTTCGGCCGGCAGGGCGCCGACCAGCTCCGGCTTCTGGCTGTCGCTGGCCCAGACCACGATGCGCTGGTCGCGCAGATTGAGCAGTGCGTCGGAGCGTTGCAGCGTGGCGTTGAGATCGGCGACGCGGGCGCGCAGCTCGTCATTCTCGGCCGCCGTCTTGGCCCGCTCGCGGATGAGCGCCACCGCCGACAGCAGGGCCGCGCCCATGACGCCGACGAAAACAGCCATCTGGATGACTTCGAACGTGTTGACCGGAAAGCCGCCCGCACCGGACGCGGCCAATGCCGGACCCGCCTGGAACAGGCCGGCCAGCGCCGTGGCGCCAAGCAGGGCGCGACCGAACGGCCGCACCGTCGCGCCAGCACGCCGGCGTCCGGTTGCGGGCCTGCCCGCGTTCGAATCCGTATGGCCGCCGGAAACGGCCCGTCCCGCGTCGAGCGGGTTATCCCCCGGCATGTCGTACCACCTCTCCGCCGCCTGATCGCGGACCGCCTCGCAGCCAGCTTGTCGCATCCCCGCCCCGGAGCACGAAGCGCGCGAATCATGGACACAATAGCCCCTGGTCGAATCGTCGTGAAGAAGTCGCGGCGGCAAAAAGAAAGCCGGGCAAAAAGTCAATTGCCCGGCTTCAACATCTGGTAGTTTGGTTAACGATACTCAGTATCTGTAGTGTTCCGGCTTGAACGGACCCTGCGGCGTGACGCCGATATAGGCAGCCTGCTCGTTGCTCAGCTCGGTCAGCTTGGCGCCGAGCTTGTCGAGATGCAGGCGCGCGACCTTCTCGTCCAGATGCTTGGGCAGGACGTAGACCTCGTTCCTGTACTGGCCGCCCTTGGTGAACAGCTCGATCTGGGCCAGCACCTGGTTGGTGAAGGAGGCCGACATCACGAAGCTCGGATGGCCGGTGGCGTTGCCCAGGTTGAGCAGGCGGCCTTCCGACAGAAGGATCATGCGCTTGCCGTCCGGGAAGGTGATCATGTCCACCTGCGGCTTGACGTTGGTCCACTTCAGGTTGCGCAGCGACGCGACCTGAATCTCGTTGTCGAAGTGGCCGATATTGCCGACGATGACCATGTCCTTCATCGCCCGCATATGGTCGAGGGTCACGACATCCTTGTTGCCGGTGGTGGTGATGACGATGTCGGCGGTCGGGGCCGCATCCTCCAGCGTGACGACCTCGAAGCCGTCCATGGCGGCCTGCAGCGCGCAGATCGGATCGACCTCGGTGACCTTCACGCGCGCGCCGGCGCCCTTCAGCGAAGCGGCCGAGCCCTTGCCGACATCGCCATAGCCGCAGACCACGGCGACCTTGCCGGCCATCATGACGTCGGTGCCGCGGCGGATGCCGTCGACCAGCGATTCCTTGCAGCCGTACTTGTTGTCGAACTTGGACTTGGTGACCGAGTCGTTGACGTTGATCGCCGGGAAGGGCAGCAGGCCTTTCTTCTGGAGCTGGTAGAGGCGGTTGACGCCGGTGGTGGTTTCCTCGGTGACGCCGCGGATCGCCTCGCGCTGCCTGGTGAAGAAGCCGGGTGTGGCGGCCATGCGCTTCCTGATCTGCGCGAACAGGATTTCCTCCTCCTCGCTGCCCGGCCTGGACAGCACGTCCTCGCCGGCCTCGGCGCGGGCGCCGAGCAGGATATACATGGTGGCGTCGCCGCCGTCGTCCAGGATCATGTTGGAGACACCGCCGTCGGTCCACTGGAATATCCGGTCGGTATAGGTCCAGTATTCCTCCAGGCTCTCGCCCTTCACCGCGAAGACCGGAATGCCGGCCTCGGCGATCGCCGCGGCGGCGTGGTCCTGCGTGGAGAAGATGTTGCAGGAGGCCCAGCGGATGTCCGCGCCCAGCGCCTTCAGCGTCTCGATCAGCACCGCCGTCTGGATGGTCATGTGCAGCGAGCCGCTGATGCGCGCGCCCTTGAGCGGCTGCTTTTCGCCGAATTCGGCGCGGCAGGCCATCAGGCCGGGCATTTCGGTTTCGGCGATCTCGATTTCCTTGCGGCCCCAGCCGGCAAGCGAGAGATCGGCGACGATGTAGTCCTTGCTACCAGACATTTGGCAATGCTCCGATGTACGGTTTCATGGAAGCGATGCACGCGCGCGTCCCGGAAAACGGCACACGGCGGACGTCATTATGCGGGCTGACTAGCAGATCGCCGCCCGGTCGACAATGGGATATAAAGAAATCTTTATTCGTGCATGTGTTCCGGCAGGGCGCCGGATCACATGTCCTCGCCGAAGCGATCGGCGATCAGGTCGCCGAGAGCGTCGAGCACCGCGGCGGCTTCCGGCCCCCTGGCGGTGACCCTGATGTTGCAGCCGGGGCTGGCGGCCAGCATCATCAGCCCCATGATGGAAGTGCCGCCGACCTTGACGCCGTCCTTCTCGACCTCGACGGAGGCTTCATAGCCGCCGGCCACCTGGACGAACTTGGCCGAGGCTCGCGCATGCAGGCCACGCTGGTTGATGATCAGGAACTCGCGGGTGACGCCGTCGCCGGTCGAGGAGGAAAGATCGCTCATTTGCTGCTCAGAAGCTGGCTGGCGACATTGATGTATTTGCGGCCGGCGGTCTGGGCCTCGTCCAGCGCCAGCGCCATGTCGTCGCTCTTGCGCACGCTGGAGAGCTTGATGAGCATCGGCAGGTTCATGCCGGCGATGACCTCGACCCGGCCGGCTTCCATCACCGAGATGGCGAGGTTCGAAGGCGTGCCGCCGAACATGTCGGTGAGGACGACGACGCCGTTGCCGGTGTTGGTCCGGGCGACGGCCTCGACGATGTCGCGGCGTCGCTGCTCCATGTCGTCGTCGGGTCCGATGGCGATGGTCTCGAAATGGTCCTGGGGTCCGACGACGTGCTCCACGGCGTTGCGGAACTCCATGGCCAATTGACCGTGCGTCACGAGCACGAGTCCGATCATTATGCTTTGGCTCCCGTCATGACCTACCTGCGAGCGCTCTCCGCAACGCCCGCATAGCCCGGTTTGCCGGGCAGCGGAGCGCTATCTTGTCGAGGCGGATGGCGTTTACAAGCCCTAAAACGCTTTGGCCAAGGCCATTTTGCCGCACGGTGTCACGTGTTTTCGACACTTTCACCCGAAAGGTGGCAGGCAAAGCCTTGCGGCAACCGCCATCAGCGCCGGGAGCGCGTCGCGCTCGCGCACCGTCAGCCGCGGCAGCCGGCAACCGGCCACGTCCTCGAATTCATCTTCCGGCAGGCGCCGCGTCTCCCCCGCCGGCACCAGCCGCACCGCCAGATCGATCACCGCCTCGGGCTGGACCGCAAGCGGGCGCGGCCCCACGCCATGCACCTCGACCAGCCCCCTGATCGCCTGCGGCGCGGCGCAGATCAGCCGGCCGGCGCGCGCGCGCACCAGCATCTGGTCGTCCGCGACGAGGCATGCGGCCCTGCCGAAACGGGAAATCAGCGCCAGCGCCAGCGTGCTCTTGCCCGAGCCGGACGGCCCGAGGATCAGCACGCCGCGATCGCCAAGCACCAGCGCGGTGCCGTGCAGGTTCGGCGGGCTCACGGAAATCAGCTTTCGGCGGGCAGGGTCATGGTGAAGCGCGCGCCCCTGATATCGCCGGGCTTGCCGCCCACCATGTTCTCCGCGTTCAGCGTGCCGCCATGCGCCTCGACGATCTGGCGGCTGATGGAGAGGCCGAGGCCCGAATTCTGGCCGAACGCCTCGCTGGACGGCCGGTCGGTGTAGAAGCGCTCGAAGATGCGGTCGATATTGTCGGCGCGGATGCCGGGGCCGTTGTCCTCGACGGTGACGATGTTGAACTTGCCGGCCCGCTCCAGCGAAACGGTGATGCGGCCGGTATCCTCCGGCACGAAGGAGCGCGCGTTCTCGATGAGGTTGGTGATGACCTGGCCGATGCGCAGGTCGTGGCCGAGGACGAAATAGCCCTTCGCGCCCTGCGGCAGCCTGGCCGGCTTGAACTCGATCTCGACCTTGCGCTTGTGGCGGCCCGGATTCTGCGAAAGCAAGACCAGGTCGCCGATCAGCTTCTGCAGGTCGACCCTGGTGGAATCCTCGCGCACCAGCTCCGCGTCGAGGCGGGAGGCATCGGAGATGTCGGTGATGAGCCGGTCGAGGCGCTTCACATCGTGCTGGATGATCTCCATCAGCCGGCTGCGCGAGGCGTCGGTCCGGGCGAGCGGCAGGGTCTCGACGGCGCTGCGCAGCGAGGTGAGCGGGTTCTTCAGCTCGTGGCTGACGTCGGCGGCGAAGCTCTCGATGGCCTCGATGCGCGCGTAGAGCGCATTGGTCATGTCGCGCACGGCGACCGACAGATTGCCGATCTCGTCCTGGCGGTCGGAGAAATCCGGGATCTCCTCGCGGTTCTTCACGCCGCGGCGCACCCGCACGGCGGCGGCCGACAGGCGGCGCAGCGGATTGGCGATGGTCGAGGCCAGCAGCATGGACAGGATCGCCATGACCAGCGCCGCGACGCCGAAGACGCGCAGGATCGCCTTGCGCTCGGCCGCGACGATCTTGTCGATGTCGCCGCCCTCGGTCGAAAGCACCAGCACGCCGAGCACGGCGCGGAAGCGCTGGATGGGGACGGCGACGGAAACGATCTGCTCGCCCTGCTCGCTGATGCGCACCACGGTGGAGGGGCTGCCGGTCAGCGCGCTCATCACTTCCGGGAAGGCCGCGCCGTTGCCGCCGGGCTGCTCCTTGTAGACGGGAAGGTCGTTGCTGCGGAACAGGTCGAAGATGAACTTCTCCACCCGCTCCATGACGCCCGGATCCTCTTCCGCCACCGGCGGCAGGTCGTAGCGCAGGATTTGGCCACGTGAATAAAGCCGGCGCGAGTCCAGAAGCAGATTGGCATCGCGGTCGTAGATGCGGGCGCGCGTCCTCGTCGGCGAAATCAACCGCTGGAGCACAGGCGCCACGCGCTCGGGATTGATCGGGAAGTCGAGGCTGTCGAGCTGGTCGGAGCCGGGTTCGATGCTCTCGCCGGCCTGCAGCTCCAGCAGCTTTTCCGGGTCGATGCTGATCGAGTCGGTTTCGACGGTGGCGGAGCTGGCGATGGCGCCGGCGATGATCTCGCCCTGCGTCATCAGGCTTTCCACGCGCGCGTCGATCAGGCCGTCGCGGAACGTGTTGAGATAGAGGATGCCGACCACCAGCACGCCCAACCCGGCAAGGTTGAGGAACAGGATGCGCCGGGTGAGGCTGGAGAAGATGTGGTGGCCGAGGAAGCGCCGCAGCGGCACGGTGATCTTCGACAGAAACGCAGGCACGGCCGCGCGCGACTTGCGCGAGGCCGCAACCGGTTTCTTCAGATCCATTTCCATTGCCATTCAGGCACAAACCCCTGGGACGCGCTCCGGCCGAGGCGCCGCCGGTTCAGCTTCCGCGCGTCACACCTCGCGGAAGCGGTAGCCGACACCATAGAGGGTTTCGATCATCTCGAACTCCTCGTCGACCGCCTTGAACTTCTTGCGCAGGCGCTTGATGTGGCTGTCGATGGTGCGGTCGTCAACATAAACCTGCTCATCATAGGCCGAATCCATCAGCGCATCACGACTTTTCACGACGCCCGGGCGCTGGGCAAGGGCATGCAGGATCAGAAATTCCGTGACCGTGAGCGTCACCGGCTCGCCTTTCCAGGTGCAGGTGTGGCGCTCCTGGTCCATGACCAGCGCGCCGCGCTCGAGCGAGCGCGACTGCTGGCTCGGCGTCTTGGTGGCGGCGTCGCGGGCGCTCGCCCGGCGCAGCACCGCCTTGACGCGCTCGACCAGCAGGCGCTGCGAGAACGGCTTGCGGATGAAGTCGTCGGCGCCCATCTTGAGCCCGAACAGCTCGTCGATCTCGTCGTCCTTGGAGGTCAGGAAGATGACGGGCAGGTCGGTTTTCTGGCGCAGGCGGCGCAGCAGTTCCATGCCGTCCATGCGCGGCATCTTGATGTCGAGGATGGCGAGATTAGGCGGCCGCGCCGCCAGTCCCTCGAGCGCCGAGGCACCATCGGTATATGTCTCGACCCGATAACCTTCCGATTCCAGCGCGATCGAAACCGAAGTCAGAATGTTACGGTCGTCGTCGACAAGCGCGATTGTTGCCATATCCAGCGGCTCCCTCATGGGCTTCTTGTCCCTGTCCTGTAGCGGAAAGGGCTATTGCAGGACAAATTGGGTACAAAATGTGGCACAGAAACTGGCCGTTGTCACACCGACACCTGCATTTTCCGGGTCTTGCCGGGCTTTTTTGCCCTGCCCGACCGCCAAGATAGGGAGTGGCGCACCCGTTGCGCAAGCCTCTGCGTCAAAATGCAGTTTAAACGATTTAAAATTTTTCAAAATCTTTAAATCGATTAAATATTTGGAATTGCTAATCTTTTCTGGTTTTGACCATTTTCGTCCTGCATAGTTTGGGCGAGTGACGTTCGGCGACCTGTCCGAGCACCGGCAGCAACGATGAGTATCTGGAGGAACGCCGAATGACAGAAATCGGCAAACGAAATCCGTCCCATGGAATCGCGCAAAGCGGCCTGAAAACGTCGGGTGCGGTTTATTACAACCTCGGCCCCGCCGCCCTTTATGAAGAGGCGGTCCGCCGCGGCGAAGCCCGGCTGACGGCGCATGGCGCGCTGGTGGCCGACACCGGCCAGTACACCGGCCGCTCGCCCAAGGACAAGTTCGTCGTGCGCGACGAGAGCACCGAGCCGCATGTCTGGTGGGACAACAACAACGCCATGACGCAGGCGCAGTTCGATGCGCTGCATGCCGATTTCCTGGCCCATGCGGCCGGCAGGGACCTCTTCGTTCAGGACCTGATCGGCGGCGCCGACCGCTCGCTCAGCCTGCCGACGCGCGTCATTACCGAATATGCCTGGCATTCGCTGTTCATCCGCAACCTGCTGATCCGCCTCACCGACGAGGAAGTGGCCGGCTTCGTTCCGGAGATGACCATCATCGACCTGCCGTCGTTCCGCGCCGACAACGCCCGCCATGGCGGGCGCAGCGAGACGCTCATTGCCGTCGACCTGACGCGCAGGATCGTGCTGATCGGCGGAACCGAATATGCCGGCGAGATGAAGAAATCGGTCTTCACCGCGCTCAACTACATCCTGCCCGCCAAGGGCGTGATGCCGATGCACTGCTCGGCCAATGAGGGCCCGGACGGCGACGCGGCCGTGTTCTTCGGCCTCTCCGGCACCGGCAAGACGACGCTTTCGGCCGACCCCAGGCGCACGCTGATCGGCGACGACGAGCACGGCTGGGGACCGCACGGCATCTTCAATTTCGAGGGCGGCTGCTACGCCAAGACCATCCGCCTCTCGGCCGAGGCCGAGCCGGAGATCTTCGCCACCACGCGGCGCTTCGGCACCGTGCTGGAGAACGTGGTTCTGGACGAGAACCGCGTGCCCGATTTCGACGACGGCTCGCGCACCGAGAATACGCGCTGCGCCTATCCGCTCCACTACATCCCCAACGCCAGCGCCACCGGCCAGGCGGGCCACCCGAAGAACATCATCATGCTGACGGCCGACGCCTTCGGCGTGATGCCGCCGATCGCCAAGCTGACGCCGGCGCAGGCCATGTACCACTTCCTGTCGGGCTACACCGCCAAGGTGGCGGGCACCGAGCGCGGCGTGACCGAGCCGGAAGCGACCTTCTCCACCTGCTTCGGCGCGCCCTTCATGCCGCGCCACCCGTCGGAATACGGCAACCTGCTGCGCGAGCTGATCGCCCGGCACGGCGTCGACTGCTGGCTGGTCAACACCGGCTGGACCGGCGGCGCATTCGGCACCGGCAGGCGCATGCCCATCAAGGCCACGCGCGCCCTGCTGTCGGCCGCGCTCGACGGCTCGCTGAACGGCGCCGAGTTCCGCACCGATCCGAATTTCGGCTTCGCCGTGCCGGTGGCCGTGCCGGGCGTGGAAACGTCAATCCTCGATCCGCGCTCGACCTGGGCCGACAAGGCCGCCTATGACCGCCAGGCGATCAAGCTGGTCGGCATGTTCATCGACAATTTCACCAAGTTCGAATCCCATGTCGACGCCAGCGTGCGGGGAGCCGCCCCGCGCCTGCAGGCGGCGGCCGAATAGAGCTTTTCGTGGACGGACGCGAAAAGGCCCGGCGGAAGTTGCCGGGCCTTTTCTTTTGCGCCGATGCGCGGCATTTCTAGGCGATGAATTCGGACGAGAAGATCATCATCGCCGGCGGCGTCGTCATCCACCCCGACGACATCGAGGAGAGCTTCATCCGCTCCTCCGGTCCCGGCGGGCAGAACGTCAACAAGGTGGCCACCGCCGTGCAGCTGCGCTTCGACGCGAGGAACGCGCCGGGCCTGCCCGAGCGCGTGCGCGAACGCACGATCAGGCTTGCCGGGCAGAGGGCGACCAAGGACGGCGTGATCGTCATCGAGGCCGGGCGCTTCCGCACGCAGGAGCAGAACCGTGCCGACGCGCGCGCCCGGCTGACGGCGCTGGTGGCGAAGGCCGCCGAACCGCCGCCGCCGCCGCGCAAGAAGACGAAGCCTTCCAAGGGCGCCGTGGAGAGACGGTTGAAGACCAAGGCCGGACGCTCGACGGTGAAGAAGCTGCGCGGCAAGGTCGAGGCAGACTGAGCCTGCCGCAGCGCTGGTTTCGGCGCCGCTGCCAATTCCTTTTAAACCGCTCACTCCGCAATGCAGTCTCGTCGGGCGCCGCCGGTTTCGCGCAGGCGGCGCATGCGCCGCCGCGCTCAAGACAGCCCTCAAAACAGTTGACGCCGCACGGCTTCTGGCCGAGTTTCGGCGCTGCGGTTTGGGAATGGATTCGAAATGGCCGAAGAAGCGCTGATCGTTATCGACGTGCAGAACGATTTTTGCCCGGGCGGCAGCCTGGCGGTGGCGGAGGGCGACAGGATCGTGCCGCTGATCAACGAGATGATCGGCCGTTTCGAGCATGTCGTGCTGACGCAGGACTGGCATCCGGCCAACCATTCCAGCTTCGCCTCGCAGCATGCGGGCAAGGAGCCGTTCGGCACCATCGACATGGCCTATGGCCCGCAGACGCTGTGGCCGGACCATTGCGTGCAGGGCTCCGGCGGCGCCGCCTTCCACCCGGCGCTGAAATGGACCAAGGCCGAACTGGTGATCCGCAAGGGCTTTCGCCGCGACATCGACAGCTACTCGGCCTTCTACGAGAACGACCGCAGGACGCCGACCGGGCTTGCCGGCTATCTCAAGGAACGCGGCATCGGCAAGATCACGCTGGTCGGTCTGGCGACGGATTTCTGCGTGGCCTATTCGGCGCTTGACGCGGTCGGGCTCGGCTTCGACGCCACGGTGCGGCTCGATGCCTGCCGCGCCATCGATCTCGGCGGCTCGCTGGACACCATGCTGGCCAGGATGCGCGACGCCGGCGTGACGCTGGCCTGAGGCCCGCCGGCCGCGACATCGCGATCCGTATTCCAGGGTGCCGGCCGGTCCGTGCCTGCGGACGCTACGGTCCGGGATGCCGTGCGCGGCGTCACGGATCCTGCCGGAATTCCGTCAAGTCGACGACAGTATCGGCAGCCGGTCGCGCGTTGGCTCAACGGTTAAGCTCGGCGAATGACTTGTTTGGCGGGGGCGTTTCGTTCAAAAAGGCGCAAAAGATTCGGAAAGACCATTCCGTTTTTCCGTGAAGAACAAGGCTGGCGGCATGCCTGATGCCGGCTCCTGAAAGTTGAAAAAGATGTCTGCGATAGAAGTCGACGCCCGCGCGCCGGCAAATCCTTGGCGTCACGAAGCTCGTGCGATGCTGGCTCTCGCCTGGCCGATGGTGCTGACCAATCTCGGCCAGACGGCGATGACGGCGACCGACGTGATGATGATGGGGCGGCTCGGCCCCGACACGCTGGCCGCCGGCGCGCTGGGCTCGAGCCTCTATTTCGCGCCGCTGATCTTCGGACTGGGCCTCATCCTCGCGACCTCGCCGATGATGGCGACGGAACTGGGCCGCCGGCGCCATTCGGTGCGCGACATCCGCCGCACCGTGCGCCAGGGGCTGTGGCTGGCGGTGTGCGTGTGCATTCCCATCTGGGCCGTGCTCTGGCATGCCGAGGCGATACTCGTCGCCCTGGGACAGGAGCCGGAGCTGGCGAAACTGTCGGCGGCCTATGTGCATTGGCTGCAATGGGCCCTGCTGCCCTTCTACGGCTATATCGTGCTGCGCTCCTTCATCTCGGCGCTGGAGCGGCCGGGCTGGGCGCTCGTCATCGTCTTCCTCGCCGTTGGCTTCAACGTGCTGGCCAACTGGACCTTCATGTTCGGCAATCTCGGCTTCCCGGCCATGGGCATCGCCGGTTCGGGGCTCGCCACCAGCCTGTCCAGCCTGCTCATGTTCGTCGGCATGGCCGCGGTGGTGATGCTGCAGCCGAAGTTCAGGCGCTATAGCCTGTTCGGGCGGTTCTGGCGGCCCGACTGGCCGCGCTTCGCCGGCCTGCTCAGGCTCGGCCTGCCGATTGCCGGCATCATGGCCTTCGAGGTCACCATCTTCAACGCGGCCGCGCTTTTCATGGGCATGATCGGCGCCTCGTCGCTCGCCGCCCATGCCATCGCCATGCAGATCGCCTCGATCAGCTTCATGGTGCCGCTCGGCCTGAGCCAGGCGGTGACGGTGCGCGTCGGCCTCGCCTTCGGCGCCCGCGATGCCGCCGGCATCAGCCGGGCGGGCTGGACCGCCTTCGTGATGGGCGTCGGCTTCATGGCGCTTGCGGCGCTGCTGATGGTGTTTTTCCCGCATCTGCTCATCGGCGCCTTCATCGATCTCAACGATCCGGCCAATGCCACGGTCGTCGGGCTCGCCGTCTCCTTCCTCGCCTTCGCCGGCCTGTTCCAGGTGGTCGATGGCGCGCAGTCGGTGACGTCGGGCATGTTGCGTGGCCTGCATGACACCAAGATACCGATGATCCTCGCGGCGATCGGCTATTGGGGTGTCGGCCTGCCACTCGGCGTGCTGCTGGCTTTCCCGCTCGGTCTCAACGGCATCGGCATCTGGATCGGCCTGTCCTGCGGCCTCGCGGTGGTGGCGGTGCTGCTCTTGTGGCGCTGGCTGCGGCGCGACAGGCTGGACCTGACGCGGACGGGCGCCGCCTGAGCGGAGGCCGCGTGTCGCGGCGCCGCCCTGCCGTTGCGTCGTTTTTTGTCGGTCCAGCGGCGCATTGGCGCGACATGTCCGGCTTTTCGGTGCTAAGAGGTTGCCGGAAAAGCGGAAAGCGGCACGAAAAGGCTCTCGTGAATGACCAAGACCGATATTGCGCGGCGCGTCTACAATCACACCTGGAAGCTCGATCCGATCGTTCGCAGCCTGCTCGACACCGATTTCTACAAGCTGCTCATGCTGCAGATGATCTGGGGCATGTATTCGGATGTCGACGTCACCTTCTCGCTCATCAACCGCACCACGTCGGTGAGGCTCGGCGACGAGATCGACGAGCAGGAACTGCGCGAGCAGCTCGACTATGCCCGCACGCTGCGCTTCACCAAGAAGGAGATGATCTGGCTGGGCGGCAACACCTTCTACGGACGCAAGCAGATCTTCGAGCCGGAATTCCTCGCCTGGCTGGAGAATTTCCAGCTTCCCGAATATGAGCTGTCGAAGCGCGACGGGCAGTACGAGCTCGAGTTCCACGGGCCCTGGATGTATACGACGCTGTGGGAAATCCCCGCGCTCGCCATCATCAACGAGCTGCGCTCGCGCTCGGCCATGCGGCCCTTCGGCCCCTTCGCGCTGGACGTGCTCTATGCCCGCGCCAAGGCCAAGCTGTGGTCCAAGATCGAGCGGCTGCGCCAGCTTCCCGATCTCAAGGTTTCCGATTTCGGCACGCGCCGCCGCCACTCCTTCCTGTGGCAGCGCTGGTGCGTGGAGGCGCTGAAGGAGGGCATCGGCGAGGCCTTCACCGGCACCTCCAACGTGCTTCTGGCGATGGACACCGACCTGGAAGCGCTGGGCACCAACGCCCATGAGCTGCCCATGGTGCTGGCCGCGCTGACCGGCAACGACGAGGAGCTGCGCCGCTCGCCCTATCAGGTTCTGCTGGACTGGCAGCGCTACTACGGCGGCAACCTGCTGATCGTGCTGCCCGATACCTTCGGCACCAGCGCCTTCCTGCGCGATGCGCCCGGCTGGGTGGCCAACTGGACCGGCTTCCGCCCCGACAGCGCCCCGCCGATCGAGGCGGGCGAGAAGATCATGGCCTGGTGGCGCGACAAGGGCGTCGACCCGCGCAAGAAGCTGCTGATCTTCTCCGACGGGCTGGAGGCCGACACGATCGAGGAAGCCTACCGGCATTTCCGCGGCAAGGTGCGGCTCTCCTTCGGCTGGGGCACCAACCTGACCAACGATTTCGAGGGCTGCGCGCCGATGGAGACCAAGGGCCTTAACGCCATCTCGCTGGTCTGCAAGGTCACCAAGGTGAACGGCCGCGACGCCGTGAAGCTCTCCGACAATCCCGCCAAGGCCACCGGCGATCGCCACGAGATGGAGCGCTACCTGCGCGTCTTCGGCGAGAAGGACCGGGTCGAGCATCTGGTCAAGGTGTAGGGTCGGGTAGCGCCGCCCCGCGCTGCCGCAGGCTCGCCATAACCGCCACCCCCGCCATCGCCATTGCGAGCCGCTCGCCGCGATCGGCCGCGCCGTCGCGCTTCGTGCCTTGCGCCGCGGGCGTCCGGGAACGGGACCGTTTGCGCGCGGCGTTTCATGAAATGCAATTGCAAACGATTTGCAATTGCATTGACAAGGGCGACCTCGGCCGTTATCCGGGAAGGCAGGGCCCGCGGTTTCGCGTGGGCCGCACCTCCTTCAAAGCGGGATTGTCATGATACGCATGCGCAGTTTTTTCATCTCGACCTTCTTCTTCGGCCTTGCGATGTGGAATGTCGCGGCCGCCCATGCCGCCGAAAGGATGCAGGTGGTGACGACCTTCACCGTCATCGCCGACATCGCCCGCAACGTCGCGGGCGAGGCGGCCGACGTCGAATCCATCACCAAGCCCAATGCCGAGATCCACAACTACCAGCCGACGCCGGGCGACCTGATGAAGGCGCAGAAGGCCGACCTGATCCTGTGGAACGGGCTGAACCTCGAACTCTGGTTCGAGAAATTCTTCGCCAACCTGCATGACGTGCCGGGCGTGGTCGTTTCCGAGGGCGTCGAGCCCATGGGCATTTCCGAAGGCCCCTACAGCGGCAAGCCCAACCCGCATGCCTGGATGTCGCCCGAGGCCGCGCTGATCTATGTCGAGAACATCCGCAAGGCCTTTGCCGCGCAGGACCCGGCCAATGCCGAGACCTACGCGAAGAACGCCGCCGAATATGCGGCGAGGATCAGGACCGAAGTCGAGCCGATCCGCGCGGCGATCGCCGGCATTCCCGAGGAGCGCCGCTGGCTCGTCACCAGCGAGGGCGCCTTCTCCTACCTGGCGCGCGACTTCGGCCTGAAGGAGCTTTACCTGTGGCCGATCAACGCCGACCAGCAGGGCACGCCGCAGCAGGTGCGCAAGGTGATCGACCAGGTGCGCGCCCACGACATCCCGGCGGTGTTCTCCGAAAGCACGGTGTCGGACGCGCCGGCGAGGCAGGTGGCCCGCGAGACGGGAGCGGCCTATGGCGGCGTGCTCTATGTCGACTCGCTGAGCGATGCCGACGGCCCGGTGCCGACCTATCTCGACCTGCTGCGCGTCACCACCGAAACCGTAACCCGGGCGCTGGTCAAATGAACATGGCTTCCGGGAAAATGACGGCGGCCGCCGAAGGCGGCGGGCTGCGCGTCGAGCACATCACCGTCACCTACCGCAACGGCCACACCGCGCTGCGCGACGCTTCCTTCGCCATTCCCACCGGCACCATCACGGCGCTGGTGGGCGTGAACGGCAGCGGCAAGTCGACGCTGTTCAAGTCGATCATGGGGTTCGTGCCGCTGGCGGCCGGCAAGGTCGAGATTTTCGGCATGCCGGCGGCGCAGGCGCTGAAGCGCAATGCGGTGGCCTATGTGCCGCAGAGCGAGGATGTCGATTGGAACTTTCCGGTTCTGGTCGAGGACGTGGTGATGATGGGCCGCTACGGCCACATGAATTTCCTGCGCATGACGCGCCCGGCCGACCGCGCGGCGGTGGACGCGGCGCTGGAGCGGGTGGGCATGAGCGCCTACCGCAAGCGCCAGATCGGCGAGCTTTCCGGTGGCCAGAAGAAGCGCGTCTTCCTCGCCCGCGCGCTGGCGCAGGAAGGAAAGATCATCCTGCTCGACGAACCCTTCACCGGCGTCGACGTGCGCACCGAGGAGGCGATCATCGAGCTTTTGCAGGCGCTGCGCGCCGAAGGGCGGGTGATGCTGGTGTCCACGCACAATCTGGGCAGCGTGCCGCGCTTCTGCGACCGCACCGTGCTCATCAACCGCACGGTGCTGGCCCATGGCCCGACGTCGGACGTCTTCACCAAGGCCAATCTGGAGAAGACCTTCGGCGGCGTGCTGCGTCAGTTCATCCTCGGCGGCGCCGATCTGCACCAGGATGCAGACCCGCGCGAGGTGACCGTGCTGACCGACGACGAGCGGCCGCTGGTGCTCTATGGCGAAGAAGCCGGCCGGACAGGGGCAAGGTGATGCAGGCGCTGCTCGAACCCTTTTCCTACGACTACATGCTCAACGCCATGTGGGTGTCGGCGCTGGTCGGCGGCGTCTGCGCCTTCCTGTCGGCCTATCTGATGCTGAAAGGCTGGTCGCTGATCGGCGACGCGCTCTCGCACTCCATCGTGCCGGGCGTGGCCGGGGCCTATATGCTCGGCCTGCCCTTCGCCATGGGCGCCTTCCTGTCCGGCGGGCTGGCGGCGGGCGCCATGCTGTTCCTCAACCAGCGCACCAAGCTGAAGGAGGACGCCATCATCGGCCTGATCTTCACCTCCTTCTTCGGCCTCGGCCTGTTCATGATCTCGCTGTCGCCAGCCTCGGTGAACATCCAGACCATCGTGCTCGGCAATATCCTTGCCATCACGCCGGCCGACACGCTGCAGCTCGTCATCATCGGCGGCGTCTCGCTCGCCGTCCTGCTTGCCAAGTGGAAGGACCTGATGGTCGCCTTTTTCGACGAAAGCCATGCCCGCTCCATCGGGCTCAATCCCGACTGGCTGAAAGTGCTGTTCTTCACCCTGCTCAGCGCCTCGACGGTGGCCGCATTGCAGACGGTCGGCGCGTTCCTGGTGATCGCCATGGTGGTGACGCCGGGGGCGACCGCCTATCTGCTGACCGACCGCTTTCCGCGGCTGATCGCCGTGTCGGTCGCCATCGGCGCGCTCACCAGCCTCGTCGGCGCCTATGCCAGCTATTTCCTCGACGGCGCCACCGGCGGCATCATCGTGGTGCTGCAGACGCTGATCTTCCTCGTCGCCTTCGTGTTCGCGCCCAAGCACGGCATGCTGGCGGCGCGCAGGCGGGCGCGCGAAGCGCTGGAGGCGGGGATATGAGCGATGTCATGCAGATGCTGGCGATGCCCTTCGCCTTCCCCTTCATGCAGCAGGCTTTCGTCATCGCCGTCCTGGTGGCGGTGCCGATGGCGATGCTGTCCTGCTTCCTGGTGCTGAAGGGCTGGTCGCTGATGGGCGATGCCATCAGCCATGCCGTCCTGCCCGGCGTCGTGCTGGCCTATATCGCCGGCCTGCCGCTCGCCTTCGGCGCCTTCGTGGCCGGCATGGTCTGCGCGCTCGCCACCGGCTTCCTGAAGGAGAACAGCCGCATCAAGGAAGACACCGTCATGGGCATCGTCTTTTCCGGCATGTTCGGGCTGGGCATCGTGCTCTACACCAAGATCGAGACCGACGTTCACCTCGACCACATCCTGTTCGGCGACATGCTGGGCGTCACCTGGGCGGATGTCGCGCAGAGCGGCGTGATCGCGCTGGTCACGGTAGGCGCCATCGGCATCTTCCGGCGCGACCTGCTGCTCAACGCCTTCGACCCGCAGCACGCCCGCGCCATCGGCCTGCCGGCGCGCCTGCTGCACTACGGCCTGCTGGCGATCCTGTCGCTGACCATCGTCGGCGCGCTGAAGGCGGTGGGCATCATCCTGGCGATCGCGATGCTGATCGCGCCCGGCGCGATCGCCTTCCTGCTCGCCGGCCGGTTCTCGCAGATGATGGCGGTCTCGGTGATCGTCGCCGTGGCGTCGTCGTTCCTCGGCGTCTATCTCAGCTTCTTCATCGACAGCGCGCCGGCGCCGAGCATCGTGCTCCTGATGAGCATCGTCTTCGTCATCGCCTTCATTCGCGCGCGCCTGAGGACGGCGCGTATCGAACGGCGGCTGGCGGACCGGACCCGAGCCTGATTGATCCTCCCTCGTCAGGCCGCGACGGCGGCCGCGCCATTGCGGGCAAAGGCGCGGCCGTCGCTGTCGAATATATGCAGGTTTCCCGGCGATGCGGTCAGCCGGATGACGGCGCCACGCGCGATCTGGATGCCGCCCGGCAGCTTGGCGATCAGCGGCTCCTCGGCGCGCCCGACATCGATATAAACGAGCTGCACCTCGCCGAGCTGCTCGATGTAATCCACCTTGCCTTCGAACAGGATGCCGCCATCCAGCTCGCTGGCGATGGCGAGATCCTCCGGCCGCACGCCGAAGCTGACCTGCGTGCCGGCCGCGCTCTCGGGCGTCTCGATCGGCGCATGCGCCACCACGCCGTCGGCCAGGCGCACCGCGGTGGGCGCGCCGGCGCGCTCGATCGTCGCCGGCACGATGTTCATGGCCGGCGAGCCGATGAAGCGGGCGACGAACAGGTTGCCCGGATGGCAGTAGAGCTCCATCGGCGAGCCGACCTGCTCCACGCGCCCGTCCTTGAGCACCACGATGCGGTCGGCCAGCGTCATCGCCTCGACCTGGTCGTGCGTGACATAGACCATGGTCGTGTCGGGCATGCTTTCCTTCAGCTTGGCGATCTCGATGCGGGTGGCGACGCGCAGCGCCGCATCGAGGTTGGACAGCGGCTCGTCGAACAGAAAGACCTTCGGGTTGCGCACGATGGCGCGGCCGATGGCGACGCGCTGGCGCTGGCCGCCCGACAGCGCCTTGGGCAGCCGTTCCAGATAGCTCGTCAGTTGCAGGATTTCCGCCGCCTGGCGCACGCGCCGGTCGATCTCGGCCTTGCTCTCGCGCGCGATGCGCATGCCGAAGGCCATGTTATCGTACACCGTCATATGCGGATAGAGCGCATAGGACTGGAACACCATGGCGATGCCGCGCCGGGAGGGCGGCACGTCGTTGACCAGTTCGCCGGCAATGCGTAGCTCGCCCGACGTGATGTCCTCCAGCCCGGCGATGCTGCGCAGCAGGGTCGACTTCCCGCAGCCCGACGGCCCGACGAAGACGATGAACTCGCCGGATTTGATGTCGAGGTCGATGCCGTGCAGGATTTCCAGGTTGCCATAGGCCTTCCTGACATTGCTCAGCGTGAGATCGGCCATGCGAAGTTCTCCCTCTTCAGCCTTCAGTTGCGGCGTCCGAACCATGCGCCGTAGGCGCCGAGCCGGATGGCGCCAGAGCTCGCGTCGCCCGAAAAGCCGTAGCCGGCCAGCGGCTGCGGCGCGGCCGGTCCGCCAAGGTCGATCGCAGCCGGGTGCGCGCCGAGATTGAAGGCGCAGACGATTTCCTCGTTGCCGAGACGGCGCGTGAAGGCGACCGCATCGCCCTGCGTGTCGAGAAAGGCGATATCGCCCTTGGCCAGCGCCGGATGGGCGCGGCGGAAGGCGAGGAAGCGGCGATAATGTTCCAGCAGCGAGTTCTCGTCACCCGCCTGCGCGTCCGCCGCGAGCGGCAGATGCTCGGCCGGCACGGGCAGCCAGGGTTTCGCGGCCGAGAAGCCGCCGTTCTCCGCCTTCGCCTCCCACACCATCGGCGTGCGGCAGCCGTCGCGGCCCTTGAATTCCGGCCAGAAGCGGATGCCGTAGGGGTCCTGCAAATCCGCGAAGGCAAGCTCTGCTTCCGTCAGGCCCAGCTCCTCGCCCTCATACAAGCAGACAGAGCCGCGCAGCGACATCAGCAGCGCCGACAGCACTTTCAGATAGGCGGTGCGGTCGGCTTCGCCCGCGCCCCAGCGCGTGGCATGGCGCACCACGTCATGGTTGGAGAAGGCCCAGCAGGCCCAGCCGTCGCGCGCCTCGCGGCCGAAGGTCTCCAGCACGCTGCGCACCTTCGGCGCGGTCAGCTTTTCCGGCGCCAGGAAATCGAAGGCGTAGCACATGTGCACGCGGCTGTTGCCCGCCGTGTAGGCGGCGACGATCTCCAGCCCGCGCTGCGCGTCGCCGACTTCGCCGACGGCTGCGGCGGCCGGATATTCGTCGAGCAGCGCGCGGAAGCGTTCGAGGAAGGCGAGGTTCTCCGGCTGGCTCTTGTCGTGGAGATGGTCCTGATAGTTGTAGGGATTGACCGAGGGCGCGATGGTGTCGTTGCGCTGGTCCGCCGGCAGCGGCGGATTGTCCTCCAGTCCGGCCGAGTGGAAGTAGAAATTGATCGTGTCGAGGCGAAAGCCGTCCACGCCGCGTTCCAGCCAGAAGCGGGTGGCATCCAGCACCGCGTCCTGAACGTCGCGATTGTGGAAATTCAGGTCCGGCTGCTCGGCGAGGAAATTGTGCAGGTAATATTGCCGCCGGCGCGTGTCCCACTGCCAGGCCGAGCCGCCGAAGATCGACAGCCAGTTGTTGGGCGGCGTGCCGTCGGGCCTGGCGTCGGCCCACACGAACCAGTCGGCCTTCGGGTTGCTCCGCGAGGCGCGGCTTTCCTTGAACCAGGGGTGCTCGTCGGAGGTGTGAGAGATGACCTGATCGATCATCACCTTCAGCCCCAGCCGGTGTGCCTCGGCCACCAGCGCGTCGAAATCGGCGAGCGTGCCGAACATCGGGTCGACGTCGCAATAATCCGACACGTCGTAACCGAAATCCTTCATCGGCGACCTGAAGAAGGGCGAGATCCAGATCGCATCGACGCCGAGCGCGGCGATGTAGGGCAGGCGCTGGACGATGCCCTTGAGGTCGCCGATGCCGTCGCCATTCGTGTCCTGATAGCTGCGCGGATAGATCTGGTAGATCACCGCGCCGCGCCACCAGTCGCGGTTGTGTGCAACCGTGCTGCCGTCGGTCATGCTGCCTCCCCAGCGTGAAGATGCTCCCCGCCCCCCAACCCTCCCCACAAGGGGGAGGGGAGTCGCTGTCGCTTGCGCATTCCGGCTCGGCCGATCAGCGGGAATGGCGGTGACGCTAACGTCCCCCTCCCCCTTGTGGTCAGGGGTGAGGGGTGGGGGTGAACATCGAGAGCCATTCTCATCCTCCCTTTACCGACCCCGCGAGCAGGCCGCGGACGAAATAGCGCTGGAGCGAGAAGAAGACGGCCAGCGGCACCAATATGGTGACGAATGCCGAGGTTGTCAGGATTTCCCAGTTGCCGCCGCGCGAGCCGAGCAGATTGTTGAGCCTTGCGGTCAGCACCATCTGGTCGGCGTCGGTGCGCAGGAACACCATCGCCACCAGAAGGTCGTTCCAGACCCAGAGGAACTGGAAGATCGCGAAGGAGGCGAGAACCGGAAAGGACAGCGGCAGCACGATCTTCACGAAGATCTCGAAGTCGCTGGCGCCGTCGATGCGGGCCGATTCCATGATCTCGCGCGGCAGGCCGGCGATGTAGCTCCTGAGCAGATAGATCGCGAAGGGCAGGCCGAACCCGGTATGCGCCAGCCAGATGCCGAGATAGGTTTTTGCCGGCACGCCGAAGAAGGCGCCGACGCCGTTGTACATCTTGAGCAGCGGGATGAGCGACATCTGCAGCGGCACCACCAGCAGCCCGATGATGGTGGCGATGAGCAGCGCGCGGCCGGGAAAGCGCATCCAGGCGAGCGCGTAAGCCGCGAAGGCTGCGATCAGGATCGGGATGACGGTGGCCGGCACCGTCACCGTCAGCGAGTTGATGAAGGAGCGCCCGATGCCCTCGGAAAACAGCACCGTCCTGTAGTTCTCGGCGGTGAAGGTCGGCGGGATCGAGGCCGCATAATAGATGCGCCGGGCGCGGTCGCCCTCGAAGGCCACAGGCGAGGACATGACATAGGAGCCGTCGCCGTTGACCTGCAGCGTCACGCCGTCGCCGAGATCGGCGACCGAGCCGGCCGGGAATTCGGAGGGCGCCTGCGCCCTGATGCCGAAGGCGGTCAGCGTGCGGCCGTCGCCGGCGTCGAAGAGATTGCCCGTGATGAGGAACCTGCCGTCCTTCTCGACCTGTTCGGCCGCGCCGTTGAGCCGCCCGGCCTCGGTGTGGGTCGCGGTGGTCAGCGCCGTCCACCAGCCGGAGGCCACGATCTGGTCCTTCTCGCGCAGCGACGAGACCAGGATGCCGAGCGTCGGGATCGTCCACAGCACGACGAAGGCGGCGACGGCGATGTGCGCGCCGAAGCGGCCGAGGAAGGATTTTCCGGGCGCGCGCGCCATGTCAGCGGCCCCCGTCTTCGCGGGTGGCCTGGCGGATGTTCCAGACCATGATCGGCACCACCGCCAGCATGATGACGATGGCGATGGTCGCGCCCCGGCCGAAGTCGGTGCCGCGGAACATCCAGTCGAACATCAGGTTGGCCAGCGTGTTGGTGTTCCATTGGCCGTTGGTCATGGTCAGGATGATGTCGAACACCTTCAGCACGAGGATGGTGATGGTGGTCCACACCACGGCGATGGTTCCCCATATCTGCGGGACCATGATCTTCCAGAAGATCTGGAAGGGGCTTGCGCCGTCGATGGTCGCCGCCTCGATGGTTTCTTCCGGAATGCCGCGCAGCGCCGAGGACAGGATCACCATGGCGAAGCCGGTCTGGATCCAGATCAGGATGACCATGAGGAAGAAATTGTTCCAGAACGGGGTCGATACCCACACCTGCGGCTGGCCGCCGAAATATTGCACCAGCGCGTTGAGGATGCCGATCTGGGTCTGGCCGTCGCCGCGATACTCGTAGACGAATTTCCAGATGACGCTGGCGCCGACGAAGGAGATGGCGAGCGGCATGAAGATCAGGCTCTTGGCGATGGTGCCCCACCAGATGCGGTCGGTCAGAACGGCGATCACCAGCCCGAGGAAGGTGCAGGCGGCGGGCACGACCAGCAGCCACAGCAGATTGTTGAAGATGGCCTGCCGGAATTCGCGGTCGCCCAGCGCCCAGGAATAGTTGGACAGGCCGACGAAATTCTGGCCTCCGCGATCATGGAACGAATAGTAGAAGGTCGCGATGACCGGATAGATCAGATAGACGGTCAGCACGATCATCGCCGGGCCGATGAACAGCCAGGGCCGGATGTAGCCCTGGCGGCGCAGATTGTCGATCGCGGCCGCGCCGGAGACGCCGCGCGCGGGAAAGACCAGATCGAGCAGCCGATTGGCGCCCCAGAAATAGACCACGCAGCCGCCGACGCCGATGAGCACCGTGACGATCGCCGAGACTATCTGTGCCGTCATGGGTTTTTCCTTGTTGGCAAGGCCGCCAGCCGGTGAATTTCCCTCTCTTACGAAGCCAGGGCAATCGCATAGGGCGCGACCTACCCCCACTCCGCCTCGCGGAGCCTGTCCTCGGGCTTGCCTTCGGCAAGACCCGGGGGCTCGGCACCTCTCCCCTCAAAAGGGGAGAGGAAGGGTGCCAGGCTCGCGGACGGCATTTCCTCTCCCCCGTCGAACGGGGGGCCGAAGGACGGGCGAGACCCGTGTCTCGCCCCGGAATGGTGGTTTGCGAAGCAAACCGGAGCGGGGGTCGACCTCCAGACGCGACAGCCTGCCCCGTTAGCAAGAGGGGTGCCCGAGCGTAGCGGAAGCGGACGAGTGGGCATCGGTGGGAGCATGCCGCCGCTATTTGATCGCATCCCAGCTCTTCTGGATGTCGGCCGCCACGTCCGCCGCCGGCTTGCCGCCGACCAGATCGATCATGCCGGTCCAGAAGGCGCCCGCGCCGATCTTGCCGGGCATCAGGTCGGAGCCGTCGAAGCGGAAGGTCGAGGCGGCGGCGAGGATTTCGCCCTGCTTCCTCAGCGCGTCGCTGGCATAGGCATCGCTGTTGACCGCCTTGAACGGCGTGACGAAGCTGCCCTGCGCCATCCACAGCTCATGCGCCAGCGGCATCTTCAGGAATTCGATGAAGGCGCGCGCCGCCTTCGAATCCCTGGTGATCATGGCGAGCGTGCCTGCACCCAGCACCGGATTGCCGAGTTCCGGCTTGGAGGCATAGGGCGGGAAGTAGAAGAAATCCGCATCCTGTCCGAGCTTCGTGCCTTCGGGGAAGAAGGAGGGAATGAACGAGGCCTGGTGGTGCAGGTAGCACTTCGGCGGCACGGCGAAGAGGCCCTTGGGGCTGTCGCGGAAATCGGTCGCCGCCACGGCGGAAGCGCCGCCGTCCACCAGCCTGTCGTCGGTGGCGATCCTGGCGAAGATATCTAGCGCGCCGACCACGGCCGGATCGTTGAACGGGATGTCGTTCGTCACCCACTTGTCATAGGTCTCGGGCGGCTGCGTGCGCAGCATGATGTCCTCGACCCAGTCGGTGGCCGGCCAGCCGGTCGCGCCGCCGGAGCCCAGCCCGATGCACCAAGGCTTGCCGCCGTCGGCGACGATCTTGTCCGACAGCGCCTGCAGTTCCTCCTGTGTCTTCGGCACCTTGTAGCCGGCCTCCTCGAAATTGTCGGGCGAGTACCAGACCAGCGACTTCACGTCGGCCTTGTAGGGGAAGGCATAGAAGCCCGGCTTGCCGTCCTTGTCCTTGTAGGTGCCGAGATCGACCCAGGACTGGCCGGCGCCGTAATTCTCCTTCACCCACGCCGCCGTTTCATCGCCGAGCGGGGTCAGAAAGCCTTTGGAGGCGAGGTCCTGGATCAGTCCCGGCTGCGGCAGGATGGCGATGTTGGGCGGGCTTCCGGCCTGCGTGTCGATGACGATCTGCTGCTCGTAGTTCTCGGAGGAGGAATATTTCAGGTCCACGCCCGTGGCCTCGACGAAATAGTCGAGCACGTTGCGCGCCAGCGTCTCGTCCTCGCCCCGCCAGGGGCCGAAGATGGTCAGCGTCTCGCCCTTGAGATCGACCTTCTTGAGGTCGTCGAAATTCTCCCAGTGGAAACGGGCGTCCTCGCCCGGCTTGAACTTCAGTTCGGCATGCGCGGGTCCGCCGAGCGCCAGTGCCGCCAGTGCCGCGCCCAGAAAAAGGCCTTTGTGCATCGAGTGTCCTCCCGTTCGGTCATTTCCCCGGACGAACCTCCCTTCGTCCCGCCGACACCGCCCAGGGCGCCCCGCTTCTGGCGGGATCGCAAGGCTTCCGAAAGGACCTTTCTTTCGAAAGTCTCCAAAGCGCTTTGGCTTGGTGCGCATCATCGCCGTGGAAAAGCGCGGGTGTCAAGCGAAGGGCAGGCAGCCGCAAACCGGCAGCCTATCGACATTCGCGGCGAGGGGCTTTAGGGCGAGGCAGACGACCTCAACGGAAAGGCCCGCCCATGACCGCAAAGACCCTGATCGCCCCTTCGGTCCTGTCGGCCGACTTCTCCCGCCTCGGCGACGAGGTCGAGGCTGTCGCCGCCGCCGGCGCCGACTGGATCCATCTCGACGTCATGGACGGCCATTTCGTGCCCAACATCACCTTCGGCCCGCAGGTCATCAAGGCGATCCGGGGCCGCACCGACAAGGTGTTCGACTGCC